>ENA-UZWZ01009281-UZWZ01009281.1-metagenome-genome-assembly--contig:-Day-4-25m-contig-9281_pt1 | contig 19052 bp, 20 predicted proteins | sample MGYA00260346_ERZ794906 | MGnify/ENA metagenome assembly ERZ794906 | reverse complement strand
ACTCCAGCAGATTGAAGGCCAGCAAGTTTTGCTAAATCACATGCTGCCTCTGTATGCCCAGCTCTACTTAATACACCACCTTCCATAGCCTTTAAAGGAAAGATGTGACCGGGTTGAACGATATCTGATGCTATTGAGTTTTTATTTACTGCAGTCCTAATTGTATGAGCTCTATCTGCAGCAGATATTCCTGTGGTGATGCCTTCTGCAGCTTCAATCGATACTGTAAAAGCTGTTCTATTTGCAGCCTTATTATTATTAGTCATCATCTGTAGATCATATTTATCACAAAGATTAGTGCTCATTGGAAGGCATATCAAACCCTTACCCCGAGAGGCCATAAAATTAATAATTTCTGATGTAACCAAGTCTGCCGCACATACAAGATCACCTTCATTTTCTCTAGATTCATCGTCAAGAATTATGACCATCTTGCCATCTTTAATATCTTCAATTATTTCTATGATGTTGTTCTTTAGCATTTTTTATAGATTTTTTTTATGTCTGAATCAATTTTATATGTGGATTCTAGAGTAAAACCAAAGTTTTCAACAGTAGTTTCTTCGTCAAACCAATTAACACCATCATCTCCCACTTCATTTGGAGATTTATAAATAATTATTTCATCTACAAGACCAGAAATTAAAAATGCATTTGCTAACTTAGGTCCAGCCTCAACAAGGACTGAATTAATCGATGATTTTTGAATATGAGAAACTATTTTATGAATATTTCGTTCTTTTAGTACCTCGACATCTGCTTCCTGAAAAAACTTATAGTCATATGAGATATTATCTTTATTTGATAAGAGTATCTTTTTAGCTTGATTGACTGGAAATTTAACACGAGCATTCATTTGCGGATTGTCAGCCATCAGGGTGTTACCTCCAGTTAAAATAGCATCATATTCTGCTCTAAGAATTTGAACATCTTCCCTTGATTCATTAGATGTTATAAATATCCTCTCACCACTTTTTTTATGAGACTTTCCATCAGCAGATGAAGCAATTTTTAATGCAATATATGGCTTTTTATTTTCATGTTTAAAAAAGAAATGTTTATTCTGCTTTTTAACCTCATCAGCACAAACACCAAACTCAACCGCAACCCCATTATCAATTAATCTTTTAATACCTTTTCCTGAAACCAATGGATTAGGATCCTTCGAACCAACTATTACTTTTTTTATTCCAGCTTTGATGATTGCATCAGAGCAAGGCCCAGTTTGTCCATGATGACTGCATGGCTCAAGAGTACAGATTAATGTCAGTTCATCAAAAGAATTAAATGTATTTCCTAATTCTTTTTTTGCTCTTTCTATAGCATTAATTTCTGCATGACATGATCCAAATACCTCATGCTCACCTTGCGAAATTATTTGATTATCTTTTATTAACAGAGCTCCAACAACCGGATTAGGTTTTGCAGTAAACTTAAAAGCATCAGCATTAGAGATAGCTCTCTTCATATACCCGACGTAATTCATTTTTTTGTTTTTTTTCTTGAGGGCTTTTCTTTGCTAAGAGACGTTATCTCCGCAGAAAAATCTTTAATATCTTGAAAGTCTCGATATACGGAGGCAAAGCGAACGTAAGCAACAGTATCGACTTCTTTAAGAGTATTCATCATAAATTCACCAATTTTGATAGATTGGATTTCACGCACACCACTTGTTCGAATCTCTGTAAGAATTTTACCAAATGCAGTATCAATTTCTTCAGATGATAGAGGTCTTTTTTCTAGCGCTCTTAACATACCTCGTTTTAACTTTGACCCATTAAATGGCTGTCTCTCCCCATTACTTTTAATCACTCTAGGTAGAGCAAGATCGGCTGTTTCAAATGTAGTAAATCGAGAGTGACAAACCTCACATGACCTTCTTCTTCTCGTTTGAGATCCATCAGCAACAAGCCTTGAATCAATTACTTTAGTGTCTTCAGCTTGGCAAAATGGACAGTACATCTATAAATTATAGACTGGATACTTACTAGTGAGCTCAATAACACTATTTTTTATTTCATCCATTTTTGATGTATCTTGATGATTTTCTATAACATCACAAATCCAATTACTTATTTTTTCTACCTCTTCCTCTTTAAAACCCCTAGTAGTCACTGCAGGAGTTCCAAGTCTTACCCCAGAAGTTACAAAAGGAGATCTTGGATCATTTGGAACCGCATTTTTATTAACAGTAATATTTACATCTCCCAATGCTTTTTCTAGCTCTTTGCCTGTAATTTCTTTATTTCTAAGATCAACAAGAATAATATGNNACAGCTTTTGCAGCAACGACATGCATTAATGGACCGCCCTGAGAGCCAGGAAATACTGCAGAGTTTAATTTTTTTTCAATTGCTTCATTTTTTCTAGCTAATATTATTCCTGAACGGGGTCCTCTTAATGTTTTATGCGTTGTTGATGTGACAACATCAGCAAAAGGCACTGGTGATGGGTAAAGCCCAGCAGCAACCAATCCAGATATATGAGCCATATCTACAAGAAAATATGCATTTACCTCGTCTGCTATCTCTCTAAATATCTCCCAGTCTATTATTCCTGAATATGCAGAAAAGCCAGCAATTATTAATTTAGGTTTATACTCATGAGCTAATTTTCTTACCTGATCGTAATCAATTTCATTAGTTTCTGGGTGAAGGCCATATTGAATTCCTTTGTAATTTTTTCCTGAAAAATTTACTTTTGCACCATGGGTTAAATGACCGCCATGGTCTAGACTCATTCCTAAAATCGTATCATTAGGCTCTAATAGGGCTAAAAATGCTGCAGCATTTGCTGAGGATCCTGAGTGAGGTTGAACATTTGCATAATCTGCTTTGAAAAGCTCCTTAGCTCTTGATATGGCTAATTCTTCAGCAATATCTACATATTCACAACCACCATAATATCTTTTTGACGGATATCCCTCTGCATATTTATTTGTTAGAACTGATCCCTGAGCTTCAAGGATCCTAGAACTCGCATAATTTTCAGAAGCTATTAATTCTATGTGCTTTTCCTGTCTTAAAGACTCATTTTCCATAGATGACCACAACTCAGAATCATATTCTTTAATTGATTCATTATTGCTAAAAATAGAGTCACTTTTAGAAAGCATTTTAATTTTTGATTCGGTGTTCATATTTAACTTTTACCACTTAAGAAAATAGAAAATTTTGAACCATGATTTTAAATCATCTAAGGCTTCTTGTGTATAAAAGGCTTCATTCTTTTTGGATAACATGCCTTGCAGATACTACATTCGAGTCCATAGCAGGCTTTTGCTTGGCAGAACTCTCTACCCCAAAAAATAATTTGAAGATGTAGCTTGTTCCAAGTTGATATTGGAAATAATTTTTTTAAGTCAATTTCTGTCACCCTTACATTTTTTCCATTCGTTAAACCCCATCTTTGAGCAAGTCTATGAATATGGGTATCAACAGCAAATGCAGGTATTCCAAAACCTTGGCTCATTACTACTGAGGCTGTTTTATGTCCAACACCAGGAAGCTTTTCAAGATCATTGAAGTTATCTGGAACAATACTATTATAATTTTCAACCAGTATTTTTGATAAGTCTTTTATTGCTCTAGATTTTTTTGGGCCAAGCCCACATGGCTTTATAATTGAATAAATGGTTTCCTTAGATAGCTTGCTCATTTCTAGTGGCGAAGATGCTAATTTAAATAAACTAGGAGTTACTTTATTAACTCTTTCATCAGTGCATTGTGCTGAAAGTAAGACAGCAACTAGCAGAGTAAAATTATCAGAGTGATCTAATGGTATTGGCGTTTCTGGGTAATACTTATTTAATATATCTGTTATCAACAAGGCTCTTTCAGATTTCTTCATAGTGTCAAATGTAGCATAATATACATTCAAAATATGAATGCTAATAAATTACAAAAATACATACTCAAATTAAAAGAAAGTTTTTTAGAGGAATCCGAAGAAAACAGAAAAATGCTAGATATTTATGTTAAATCTATAGAAGGGCAAGCTTCTAGTGAAGAAATAAAATATGCTGATAACCAATTAAAACAAATTTTTAAAAATTTAGGACTTGGCATTTTAACTGTTTTGCCATTTAGCCCAATAACTATTCCTTATGTTGTAAAAAAAGCACAAGAGTATGGCATAGATATAATACCTAATTGGTATAAGAAGCTTTAAGAACAACATGGGATAGATTAGAATAGTGTTGTAAATTTTTTACTTATTTGGAGAAATTATGAAAAATGTAGTTATAGTCGATAGTGTTAGAACTGGACTAGCTAAATCTCATCGTGGCGGGTTTAATATGACAAGACCTGATAATATGCTTGCTCATATCATCAATGCTTTACTAGAAAGAAATCCAAACCTTCCTCCGGAAGCTGTTGAGGATATTATTATGGGTTGTGGAAATCCTGAAGGCGCCCAAGGTCATAACATTGGAAGAAATGCAGCAGTGTTATCAAATCTTCCATTAAGTACTGGTGGGACAACAATTAATAGATATTGCTCATCAGGTCTTCAGTCAGTTTCAATGGCAGCTGGTCAAATTATGGCTGGTTGTTACGATACTGTTATTGCCGGCGGAGCCGAAACAATTTCAATGATGAAGATGAACATGGATAACTTCGTAAATGAGAAACTAGCCGAGCAATCTCCTGGAATATATTATCCAATGGGTATGACTGCTGAGGTTGTTGCTAAAAGATATAACGTATCAAGAGAAACTCAAGATGAGATAGCGTTTGAAAGTCAAAAAAGAACAGCTGCTGCGCAGGAAGCTGGCATTTTTAATGATGAGATTGTAGCAATGCAAACCAAAATGTTACTTACTAATAAAGAGACAGGTGAGTCTAAAGAAGTTGATGTAACTGTAGATAAAGATGAATGCAATAGACCAGGCACAACTATGGAGGCTTTAGGTAGCTTAAAACCAGTATTTGATCCTGAAGCTGGGTCGGTTACAGCAGGAAATTCCTCACAGTTATCTGATGGTGCTTCTATAAATTTAGTTATGTCAGAAGAGAAGGCACTTGAGCTTGGATTAAAACCAATAGCTTATTTTAGAGGATTTACAACAATGGGTTGCGAACCAGATGAGATGGGTATTGGCCCAGTTTATTCTGTTCCTAAACTACTCAAGAATTATAATATGTCAGTCGAGGATATTGATCTTTGGGAGTTAAATGAAGCTTTTGCAGTTCAAGTTGCTCATTGCAGAGATACTTTAGGAATTTCTATGGATAAACTAAATGTTAATGGAGGCTCAATCTCAATTGGTCATCCTTTCGGCATGACAGGTTCAAGATGCGTAGGTCATTTAACTCGTGAATTAGTTAGAAGTGATAAGCAGTTTGGAGTTGTTACTATGTGTGTAGGTGGAGGCATGGGAGCATCTGGTTTATTTGAAAGATACCCAAGTTAATCCTTGGTTTCAGAATTTGAGCTGATTGAGTTATTTAATAATATTGGCTCTGAATATAACGAACAAAATGGCATAGTCCTTTCTCCTGGAGATGACTGTGCCATTATTGATTTACCTCTTCCAATTGTTACTTCAATTGATGCATCTATTTGTGATGTTCATTTCCCAAACAATGCATCAGCAAAAGATATAGGTTACAGAGCAGTTGCGGTTGCTCTCAGCGATATTGCTGCAATGGGATGTCAGCCAAGAGCTTTTAGTATTTCTCTTTCATGTTTGAATCAAGATATAAGCTGGTATAAAGATCTTGCCGATGGATTTACTAATATTGCTGATGAATTTCAAATGTCTCTTATTGGAGGAGATGTCACTAAAGGTCCTCTAAATATTAATGTTGTAGTATACGGAACTCCATATAATTCAAAATTCTTAAAAAGAAATGGAGCTAAAATGGGAGACTTTATCTGCATCACGAAGCCTGTTGGCAGAGCAAAAAAAGGCTTAGAAGACTTCCAAAACAATAAATCAGAATCTAGTTTTTTAGCAGATTATTTGCGACCAAAACCTCAAATAGAATTAGGTAAAAAAATTGTTAATTCTGCATCATCATGCATAGATATATCTGATGGATTACTTTCTGATCTTAATCATATTCTTGTTTCATCAAAAGTTGGAGCAACTATTCTCTTAGATGATATTCCAATAACTTCTGATATAGATGATATAAATGCTGGTGATGATTATGACTTATGCTTTACACTTCCACCTCAAATGATGGAGAGTAAATTTTATAAAATTGGTGAAATTACTGAGGAATTAGGAATGAAATTTAACTCTAATAAAGGTTATGATGCATCAATTAAAGGATTCGACCATTTTAAAAATGAATAAATTTCCCAACTTAAAAAAACCATCTCACTTGTTAGCTACGTTATTTGGAGTGGGTAAGCTTCCTTATGGTCCGGGTACATGGGGTTCTTTGGCAACTCTTATTGTTTGGTATTTTTGTAATGAGTATATACAAGCTAGTGTTGAGGTCCTTATAGCTATCATTCTTCTCGCATTACTGATTTGTTATTTTTCAACTAATGATCATGAGGAAAAAGATCATAAATCCATTGTTATAGATGAGTTTGCAGGGATGTGGTTGGCACTCTTTTTAATTCCCGATATCACAACTGCTGGCTCAGCATTTTTATTATTTAGACTCTTTGACATATTCAAACCATTCCCTATTTCTTATATAGACAACAATATGAAAAATGCTTTCGGGGTTGTTTTAGATGACTTAATAGCAGGTTTAGCTGCTGGTTATCTAACAATATTTCTTTATTCTTTCTTCTAAGGAAGAGCTATCTAAGCCACACTCGGCAATCATTTCTTGTCTAGATGCATGTTCAATAAACTTATCAGGAATCCCAAATATTTTTGATCTTATATCAATATTCTCTTCTGAACAAAACTCTAGAACAGCACTTCCAGCTCCTCCAGCAACAGACCCATCTTCTAAAGAAACAAAAAGGTCTGCATTTTTTAGATACTTCTTTAAAACTACCTTNNTCTAATGGTTTTACAAATCTCATATCTATAAGAGTAAAGTCTAGCTTCTCACACACATCCCGTGCCTCATGGAGAAGTGCACCAAAATTAAGAAATATCTTATTTAATGAGCCTTCCAGAACAACTCGACTTTGACCAATTTCAATTGACTCAAGCCCCTCACTCACTTCAGAATCTGGTCCTGTACCTCTTGGGTATCTAATAGCAGCAGGGCCTTTATGGTAAAAACCTGTTGACAGCATAAGCCTTGTTTCTTGTTCATCCGATGGAGTCATAATAATAATATTAGGTATACATCTAAGGTAGGCAATATCGTAGTTACCTGAGTGGGTAGGGCCATCTTCTCCTACAAGCCCAGCCCTATCAATCGCAAATGTTACATCTAAATTTTGAACTGCTACATCATGTATAAACTGATCATAAGCTCTTTGAAGAAAGGTTGAATAAATTGCTACAACTGGTTTCTTATTTTCTCTAGATAGGCCTGCAGCAAATGTTACTGAATGCTGCTCAGCAATCGCAACATCAAAGTATCTATCAGGATATTTTTTACTAAATTCAACCAAACTAGAGCCTTCTCTCATTGCTGGGGTGATTGCCACTAAATTCTCATCCTTTTTGGCCATATCGACAATCCAGTCCCCAAATATATCTTGATATTTCTTTTTTGGACTCTTTGTCGATTTAACAGCATTAATTTTACCAATAGCATGAAATTCAATTCTATCGGCCTCTGCTGGGTCTAGGCCAGCCCCTTTCTTTGTGATTACATGAAGAAATTGTGGACCCTCAAAATCTTTAAGATTACCAATAACATCAATCATTTCTTTCATATTATGGCCATCAATAGGACCAATATAGTTTAATCCTAGCTCTTCAAAAATATTACCTGGAGCTACCATAGCCTTCATTTGTGTTTCAACTTTTCTTGCAAGATGATATGCCTGAGGTAATGGTTTTAATACACTTGCACCACTATCTTTAATACCTTTATAAATTTTAGACGCCCAAATTCTAGAAAAGTAATTAGACAAACCTCCAATATTTTCTGAGATAGACATATCATTATCATTCAAAATTATCAGCATATTTGGTTTAAGATGCCCTGTATGACTTAGAGCCTCAAAAGCCATTCCAGCTGTCATGGCTCCATCACCTATAACCGCTACATGTTTTTTATTTGAGTTTTCTTTTTTGGATGCTACAGCCATACCAAGGAGAGCACTTATAGATGTGCTTGAATGACCAACCCCAAAAGCATCAAATTCACTTTCATTAACTGATGGGAATGGCGCCAACCCATCTTTTTTGCGAATAGTATTTATTTTATTCTTTCTTCCAGTAATAATTTTATGAGGATATGCCTGGTGTCCAACATCCCAAATTAAATTATCATCTGGGGTATGAAAAAGGTAGTGTAATGCTACTGTTAATTCTACAACTCCAAGGCCTCCGCCTAAGTGCCCACCACTTTGCCCTACAGAAAATAATAAAAACTCTCTTAATTCATTAGCAAGAGTCTCTAGCTCTAAAATAGAAAAGGAACGAATGTCAGATGGCACTTCCACTTTATCAAGAAGAGGGGTTGATGGAATAACTTTGGGTATTTCTTTAAATACTTTCATCAATTTCTTCTCTCAATTAAGTAATAAGCAATATCAACAAGCTTATCAGTATTAGTAAGGTTATTGTTATTAAGGTCTGCTATTGACGATTCAATTAAGCTTTTTGCTCTAGCCCTTGAAGGCTCAATCCCAATAATATTAACGTATGTGTCCTTATTATTTTTAATATCAGAGTTATTATTTTTTCCTAAATTTTCTGATGATTCAGTAACATCAAGAACATCATCAATAATTTGAAAAGCCAAGCCAAGCTTCCTGCTAAAGCTTTTAAAATTTTGTAATTCACTATCATTCAAATCATTATTTATTTGGCCAAATAAAATAGAACATTCAATCAACTTTCCTGTTTTGAGTTGATGGATATGATCTAAATTTTCTTGATCTGTTTTTGTAAGATTATTTTCATTTTCAATATCTAAGTGCTGGCCTAAAACCATTCCATTTTTGCCACAGGCCTGAGATAGTAGCTTCAAAGCTTTTACTTTATTATTATCAGATAAATAAATATCATTACATATAATTTCATATGAAAGGGCTTGGAGGGCATCGCCACTTAATACAGCATTAGCTTCTCCATATTTAATGTGATTTGACGGTTGGTTCCTTCTGATATCGTCGTCATCCATGCAAGGTAGATCATCATGAATCAAGGAGTAGGTATGCATTAATTCAATAGATGCTGCTAATGTTATAACGCTGTCACGTTCAAGCGAAGAATTTATTTCAGCAGACGCAAATATCAGACCTGCACGAACCATTTTGCTTTCAGCAATTGCTGAATAGACCATTGATTTCTCTACAGGATTAGAATTGCCAATACTTGTAGTAAGTTTAGCTTTTACAAGCTCTCTTACTTCCGACAGATACTGAGAAACCATTTTTAGATTAAGAATTATCTAGTTCTTGCGCTGTTCCATCATCAAGAAGTTCTTTAACTTTCAGTTCTGCTTCTTCGAGTTGTTTTTGACATTCTTTAACAAGGTTGATACCTGCTTCAAATGATTTTACTGAATCCTCAAGATTAATATTCTCATCTTCAAGTTTGGAAACTATAGCTTCTAGCTTTTGAAGCGAAGCTTCAAAGTCAATTTTTTTATCTGTATTTGCCATCACTTATTGTAATTTATTAATCAGTTATTTTAAAAAATTTTTTAAAATCATTTCTAAGTGCATATGGTAAAGCTAATACTGCTGGAGTAAGAATAAGAGTTATAAAGGTACTAAAACCAAGACCAAATACAATTGAAACTGCTAAATTTGACCACCAATCAACTATTCTGCTGCCAAATAAAATATCTCTTGAAATTATGTCTAGACTTATACCCATTGCTAGAGGCATTAAACCAAAAATTGTAGTTAACGATGTAAGAAGAATAGGGCGCAATCTTTGCTTGCATGCATTAATAATATGTATTGATTTTTCAAGATGAGGAGACTCTTGAGTTAATTTATTAAAAGTATCTATAAGAACAATATTATTATTTACAACGATTCCTGCAAGAGTAACGATTGATAATCCCGTCATTGTTGTACTAAAAGGCATTCCAGTAATTAAAAGACCCAGAAGCACTCCAACAAATGAAATGGTTACTGAAGATAAGATAATAAATGACTGATAAAAGCTATTAAATTGAGTTAAAAGCATTAACAGCATAATAAAGACTGCAGTCAACCCAGCGCCAATCATAAATTTATTTACTTCTTCAGTTTCTTCAGCCATTCCACCAAATTCATATGAAATATTCCTGCCAAGATCTGCATTTTTTAACCAGCTATTTAATTCTGAAACCTTGTTTGAAACTTGAGACTCATCCAAAGTTCCAGCTCCAACTTCCTGAAAGAACTTACCATTTTTTCTATTAACAGTCTGTCTATTTTCTTTTGGAACCACTTCAATAAATGAGCTCACAGGAACTAGGCCTTTGCTTGTCGTTACATTTAAATTTCTTATCCCTGTAATAGTCCTGTCTGCTTCAGGGAATCTTGCTCTTATCTCTACTTCATCTTTTGCATCATCAGGCCTGTATTGTCCAACCTTAAAGCCATTAGTTAACATTTGAACAAGTGCCCCAACATCACCAACATTCACTCCTAATTGAGCAGCCTTTTGCTTATCAACCTCAACACTCCATTCAACTGAAGGATAAGATTTGGATGAGAAAATATTGATTAAACCTTCCATATCCTTTCTCATATGCTTCTCAACAATATCAACAGCTTTATTGACCTCTTTTTCAGTATTCCCATATATTGATAATTCAATTGGGTTGTCAAAAGAAGGCCCTCCCAGATCTGGCGAAACTTCTACAAAGATACCAGGAAGGTCGTTCGTAGATGACTTAAGCAGGCCCATTACCTCAAGCCCACTAATAGATCTTTCTGATGGAGCTGCAACCTCAACAAAACCTCCACCAATTTTATCAGCTCCCGCATTCCACCATTCAGTTCCTGCTCTCAAGTAAACACTGCCAACTCCCTCAGTGTTCATAAATTTTTCTTCGATTTGAACTATGATTTCTTTGGTCTCAAGGGCAGAGTAGTTTCCTCTTGCTTTAATGGTAATATTTGCCTTTACAGGATCAACTAATGCAAAGTAAACCGTGCCTTTTCCAAAATATGTATAGCTCAACACTATAATAAATAATATTGAAATAACACCTATACAGGTCTCCACTGGGTTTCTAACAAACTTTTCAATACGTTTGCCATAAAAATCAGTAAGCTTTGTAAAAATTGATTCCCTATTTTCTTCTTTATTAAGAGCCGACTCTCTTTGGCCTAAATAAGTCCCCAGAACTGGAATCATAATTAACGAATAGATGAGCGATGATATTAGAACTATAAATACAGTTATTGGTAAATACCTCATGAACTGACCTGTAAATCCTGGCCAAAATATTACTGGCAAAAAAGCAGCCATAGTCGTTCCTGTTGCAGCCAAGATGGGATAAAACATTCTTTTTGATGCTAACTTATATCCTTCGCTCCTTGATAAACCTTCAGCAATTTTTTTATCCGCATATTCCGTAATGACAATTGCACCATCAATCAACATTCCCATCCCAAGAAGCAAACCCATCATTACAAGAAAATTCACCTCAAACCCAAGCATATAAAGAGTGAGGTATGTTAATAAAAAACAAAAAGGTATAGACAGACCTACAAGCATAGATACTCTAATACCCATACTCGCAATAATTAAAACCATAATTAAAATTACAGCAGCTATGATATTACCATTGAGTTCTTTCACCATTAAATTTGCATATATGGTGTCATCATCGGTAATTACTATTCTTAAATTCTCTGGAAGAGTTTTTTTAAAGTCCTTAAGTATTTCTCTTATTGCATTAGAAGCATTTATAGCATTTGCGCTTTCTCTAAGGGATAGCTCCAGGGTTACAGCATCCTCGCCATTTACTCTTGCATAGGAAGTAAAGTCTTTAAAGGTTCTTTTTACATCTGTTATATCACCTAGCGTAACAATGGCATCTTTTGTAACCTTAATAGGAATTGAATATACATCTTGAGCAGTTTCAATAACACTTGGAACTTCTATGTTAAAACTTCCTTTACCAGTATCTTGAGTTCCACCAGGTATTATTAAATTATTATTTGAAACAGAGTAATAGATATCTGATAGGGTAACTTCATACGACTCCATCTTAGATTTATTAATAACTCCCTCGAGAACTTCCTCAGGAGCACCAGATAAGCGAGCTTCAAGAATTTCCTCACGGGCCTCAACCTTATCTTTTAACTCCTTTGCGTAATAAACTTTCTGCCGTATTGAGCTACTCCCAACTATGCTGATATTCATTACAGGAAAGCTTGCTTCACTATATTCTGAAATTTGTGGATCCTCAGCCTCTCTCGGAAGTTCATATTTTGTTTCTTCAACACCTTGTTTTATATCTACAAGTGCTTGATCCATATCAAAACCAACCTCAAATTCAAGAAATATTCTTGCAAAACTAAGACTGCTCGTAGATCTTATATTTTTAACGCCTGTTATTGTTTTTAGTCGATTTTCTAATGGTCTTGCAATAAGCCTTGATGTATCACCAGGAGATGCTCCATCAAGGAAAACAGAAACAGAAATAAATGGTAACTGAACATTTGGAGATGCAGCTATTGGTATCTCCTGTCTAGCATATGAACCAGCAATAACCACCATTAATGCAATCATCATGGTTGTTTTTGCTTTAGATAGAGCAAAATCTATAATGCTTGTCATAAGAAGTTGGTTAGTACTTTTTGACCATCCTCAACAAAACCCTGCCCTTGAATGATTAATTCTAAAGTATCAGGAATACCGGTAATCCATAATCCAGAAGCAGAATCTTCAAGAATATAAATCTCATGAAATATAACGATATTATCCTTAACAGACCTTACGCCTAGCTTGCCTTCATCATTTAGAATTAATATTGATGGTGATATTTGATGAGCTAAAACCTTTTCAATATTTATTGTCATTTCTGCTGTTATGCCATCTCTAATCTGACCATTATTATTTTTAACTTGTGACTCTACCTTAAAAGTTCTTGTTGAGGTTGAAGCACTTTTAGAGACAAAAGTTAATTTACCGTTAACAGTCTCACCTGTTATTAAGTCAAGGGTAACATCTTGGCCTGAACGGACCTTGTTTATATTAAACTCTGGAACTTCTGCAACAAAAGTAATGGGGTTAAGTTGAATAATTGTTGCGCACACCTGTCCTCTTTCAAGAAAGTTCCCTGGCTTAACAATTTGCTCAAGATAGCCAGAAAAAGGAGCTTTCACTTCCGTTCTATTTAACTCAACAATTCCAAGACTGCATAGTACAGCATCTTTTTCTACAAACTGACCTTGCATAGCCCCAATTTTTACAACTTCACCAGATGTTTTAGCCTTGATATTAACCCTTGCTTCAGATTCTGTAGTTGCTTTCAATTTTATAAGCGGTTGAAAAGAAATAGCCTGGCTTGAAAGAACCCCAACAGTAAATAAGTTACTTTTTTTTACTTCAACATCTAAGTCACTACCAGTAAAAAAACCTGACAGCATCCATAATATAATTGGAACGGATATAAATAGTGATATTCTTATATTTTTTGTCATATTTTGTATTTTAGCATTAAAGATCTTTGCAATAATGCTTAGACATTATGCTTTTTTCGAAGTTCATTAAATAGTTTTGAATTAAGAGTGAATGATTCTATTGGTTCATCTTGTTTGGGTATTTTAAACTCATATCCCTCAATGGCTCTCTCTTTCATTCTTAAAAATATTCTTTTGAAAGCAAAAAAAAGCTCTTTACTATCTTTCTCATCAAGGGTATTCCATCCTAGCTTTTTACCTGAAAAGTATACTATTGGATGACTCCAAGGATACTCATTTCTGGGTGAATATGATTTTCTAGCTTCAATGTATGCTTCTTCAATTGACGGAAAGCCATCTTTATCCTTGATTTCAGAACATGCTTTTACAATATCGGTAAGTGTTGGAAGGTAAGATTGTGAACCTATAACATCTTCTATTGCTTGGCCTAGTGTATCCAAAGAGAAACCCTTTAGGCTCATTGCCCATAGTTTTTTTCCTTCATTCAATCGCTCGTCTGTCCCAAATACTTTATAAAATTGATAATGGTATGCAAGTTCAAGTTTTAGAAAAAGATTATCTATAGAGGCTATAAATTCTTTTTTACTAGAGCTCAATTTCTGAGGCCCACGAGGAGTCTTCTCTTCTTGATGAAAAGTCTTTTGAATATTTTCCTGGTTCAGAATGTTTTTTACTTTCTTCATTGTTTGTGTTTTGGCTACCAAGATGCCTTCTTTTAACATGTTCTATAAATTTTGAATTCCATGTTGAAAAAGCCGAGCCATTCTCTCTCCAATACAGTATAAACTCTCTTAGGTATTTTGATGCTGATTCTTTTGATATTTCAGACAATTCAAGAATATCAAAAACATCTTCACTTGGTGTCCAGCTTGAGTCTAATGTGAATGGCAGGCCTCTATTAGAGCTTTTTTCTTTAGCCCACTCCCTTCTAATATAATCTATATAGGAAGTATTCCAATTATTTCTTTCCTGACCTCTCTCTAACCAATATAGTCTAAATTCTTGGAGTTTATTATTAGCAAAGTCTTTATCAACTTGGCTCATATCTAGGATTTCAATAGCTTCTTTAGATGGATTCCAGTTTGATGATATTTTACTTTTTTGAAAATTATTGATTGGAGCCTTTTTAATATTAAAATCACCCAGCTCTTTTTTTGCGTTAATAAATTTGTACTTTATTAATTTATTGATGTTTGTTTCTATTTTTTCTTGATCAAGAAAAGGAGCAACTTCATTTAATGACTTTATCACAACATCTATATCCTTTGAGTTTGATATTTTTTGAGTTTGATATAATTCTAATATTATTGCTGATTCAATCCCAAGGGTCTCAGCAACATCTTTGGAAAAAAAAATTTTATCTGAGCCTTTCAAGATTTTACAATCCTCTCCTTTTTCTAACAGCGTCACTTAAATTGCTTAAACATATTAAAGTATCATCCCATCCAATACATGCATCAGTTATGCTCTGCCCATAAGTTAGGTTATCTGTCATTTTTTGATTCCCTTCAACAAGATGACTTTCTATCATTACACCATTAATGTTTCTATTTCCCTCAGATATCTGTTCAGAAATAGATTCAATTACTGATATTTGTTTTTTAAATTGTTTTTGGCTGTTTCCGTGACTAGCATCAATCATTATTGATTCATTAACTTCTGCCTCTTTAAGGGCCGAAAGTGTCGCTGATACTGATTCAAAATCAAAGTTAGGTTCCTTGCCTCCTCTTAAAATAATATGAGTATCATTATTTCCTGCTGTCTTAAGCATAGCAATATCAGCTTCTTTTGTAGCTCCTAAGAATACATGTGAATGATTTGCAGCCTGAATACCATCTATAGCGGCCTTAAGATTACCATCAGTTCCATTTTTTATACCAATTGGGCATGATAAACCTGAGGCTAGTTCTCTATGAATTTGGCTTTCAGCTGTCCTGGCTCCAATAGCGCCCCATGAAATAATATCTGTAACATATTGGGGTGATATTGGGTCTAAGAATTCAGTGCCAGCAGGTAAATTTAACTTGGCCAAGTCAATCAATAGCTCTCTTGCCATCTCGACCCCTTTTCCTATGTTATAGGTCTCATTTAGATCAGGATCATTGATTAAGCCTTTCCAACCAACTGTTGTTCTTGGTTTCTCAAAATATACTCTCATTACAATGAGAAGGTCTTCTTTATATTTAATATTTTGTTCAACTAATTTTTTAGCGTATTCAATAGCACTTTTTGGGTCATGAATGGAGCAGGGGCCAACAACCACAAGCAGCCTATCATCTTTTTCATGAAGTATTTGACTTATCTCTTGCCTAGTTCCATAAACTAATTTTGCAATTTGATCATCGATGGGGTGCTTGTTCACAAGCTCATATGGTGCAGGAACCTTTTTTCTATCAATGATTCTTGTATTGTCTGTAGAGTAGTTCATTGTTTATATAATTTAATTATTTACGATATCAATATTAAATGAATGAATTTAAATTAGTAGCGATTCATTAAAAAAGATTTATTAAATTAGTTTCAGCAAATGTAAAACCGAAATAAAGTAAATTTTATTGTTTATATAGATACACTATATGTTGTATTAATAAGCTTCAAACCTTACACTATGTAGTGTTTATCATGCAAAATACTACTCAAACACAATTAGAGTTTCCGATGGTTATGGGTCAACCATACGAAACTCTTCCAGAAGATTTATTTATTCCCCCAAATGCATTGGAGCTTTGCTTAGAGACATTCTCTGGGCCGATGGATCTTTTGCTGTATTTAATTAAAAAAGAAAATATTAATATTCTAGAATTAGATGTTTCAAACATTACTGATCAATACATAGAATATATTGATTTAATGGATGCTCTGCAGTTTGAGCTAGCTGCTGAATATCTCGTAATGGCAGCAACTCTTGCTGAGATCAAATCTAGAATGATGCTTCCAAGAGACAAGCATGATGAAGAAGAGGAAGATCCAAAATCAGCCTTAATCAAAAGGTTACAGGAGTATCAAAGATATAAATCAGCTTCAGAAAAAATGGCATTGATGCCAAGAGTTGACAGAGATTTTTATACTGCTACTGCGGCCCTTCCTGAAATCAAAATCGAGAAGAAAGAGATATCCATAACCAAAGAAGAATTAGCATCTATTTTCAATGAAATTAAGTCTAGGCCTGACTTAAAGTTAAGTCATCAAATAGATTTTGAGGAACTCTCGACTCAAGAGAGAATCCAAATCATTCTTGATATCTTATCAAGAAGAAATGTAATTAGTTTTTCTAAAACATTAAGAAAATCCGAAGGGAGGCATGGAGTAGTTGTTACCTTTTTAGCCTCTCTTGAGTTAGCTAAAGATGGACATGTTGAATTAATTCAAAATAAAACAGAAGAGATGTTTTTAAAATCTCTTAGAGGAGCTTAAATTGGATATAAAAATAGTTAATACAGTCGAGGCATTATTATTTGGAGCTGGCAGACCTTTAAGGCTCTCTGAAATAAGAGGGCTTCTAGAATCTGATGGGTTGGTCACCGAACTCTCAGATATCAAAAAATGCATCAATGAACTTGAGCAAAGATTTAACTCATCATCACTTGAAATAACAGAAGTTGCATCTGGTTTTAGGCTTCAAATCAAACAAACTTATAGCGCTCCAATAACACACCTTTGGAATGAAAGAACTCCAAGAATATCAAAAGCTTTGATGGAAACGATTTCAATTATTTCATATAAGCAACCTGTGACTAGAGGAGACATTGAGGATATTAGAGGCGTAAGTGTTAGTACTCAAAGTATAAGGTCATTGCTTGAAAGAAACTGGATTAAAGTAACAGGCTTTAAAGACGCTCCTGGAAGACCGGCTTTATACTCAACAACAAAAGAATTTTTAGATGACTTAAATCTAAAAAGCATTTCAGAACTTCCTGAACTACCAGAGGTAGATGAAGGACCTAATGATCAAGTTTTATCTGAGGTTATTTAAGGCCCCTAATCATGTCTGAAAGGTTGCAAAAATATCTTGCTAGAGCAGGTATAGGTTCTAGAAGAGCATGCGAAGTATTCATAAAAAATGGCCAAGTTATAGTGAATGGAAATGTCGCTAAAATTGGTACGACTGTTTCTGAAAAGGATGTTGTTGAGTTTGAAGAAAAAATTGTTCAAGTAAAAGAGGTTGACCTCAAGGTTATTATTCTAAACAAGCCTGAAGGCGTTCTTTCCTCAAATGCTAGAGAAAAAAATATTCCAATCGTTTATGACTATTTGCCTAATGCTTACAATCAGAGAAGCTGGATTTCAATTGGAAGGCTTGATATTAATACCTCTGGTTTAATGTTGTTTACAAACAATGGAGAGTTCGCAAATTACTGCATGCATCCATCAAACACGCTAGACAGAGAATATCTTGTCAGAGCAAGAGGGGACTTCACTCAAGAAAAAAAAGAGTCCATGTTAAGGGGCATTTTAATAGATGATGAGCTTCATAAGTTTACGGATGTTGTAGAGGGTGAAAAAAATGGATCAAATCAATGGTTTTCAGTTTGCTTGATTAGTGGAAAGAATCGAGAGGTTAGAAAAATATTTCAAGCCTTGGATCTAGAGGTCAGTAGACTTAAAAGAACAAGATTTGGGCCAATATTTCTTCCATCAACATTGCAAAAGGGAAAAACTAAAGCTTTGGATGAAAATGAAATAAAGTTGCTAGAGAACTATAGTGGCTGAGGCAGAAGTAGCTTACAAATTTCTTCTAGACACATCAAAAAAAAACAACCATAACAAATTTCATAATTTTTTGATTTCTTCTAAAGTTATCTCAATAAAATCAAGATCCAATAACTTATCAGTAGATTTTTTTCTTATTAAAACAATTATCAGCCAGCAAGTGTCTGTTAAAGCTGCGCAATCAATTTGGTTAAAAACTTATACCTACATAAGTAACTCAAAAGAATTATCAGAAGATGGGTTAAGAAATCAGGGCCTATCAAGACCAAAGGCATCCTATATCTATGATATTTTTTATAATAAAGAACTGAAATCTCTTTCCAAAAATAAAATATTAAATATGAAAGAAAGTGATATTGATAATTTTTTTTTAAATATTAGAGGTGTCGGACCTTGGACGCTATGCTCATTAAAAATGTTTTATCTTTCTTCTCCTGATGTATTTATTACTGGTGACTTAGCAATTAATAAGGCCTGTAATGAGCTTATGCTAGAAGAAAATTCACCAATGAAAGATTACGCACCATATAGAACCTACTTATGTCTTTATTTATGGGCAAGCCTTAATCAAACTTAATATATCTCTCATTAGTTTCATCGCTTTTTTCAGACAGCATCCATAAATAATATGATAACAA
>ENA-UZWZ01003018-UZWZ01003018.1-metagenome-genome-assembly--contig:-Day-4-25m-contig-3018_pt1 | contig 19234 bp, 17 predicted proteins | sample MGYA00260346_ERZ794906 | MGnify/ENA metagenome assembly ERZ794906 | reverse complement strand
TAATTCCCTTGAAGGCGACCATCTCTTCAATCGTAACAAACCGCAATCTCGTTTGCATAGACGCAACAGAACCTTCGACCCCAACTTCGAAGTCGAAGACGACACCGACTGAATTGCGCCGATGTTTAATAGTGATATCGGACACGACAGTGAACCCATGGGTCGTCGGTCTACTAAACAACTGAAATTCGTGTATAACCCCCATCCCGGATGGTGGAGTCATAGCGCCTGTATGCGCTGCGATTTTGGTATTGCCTAACAGAAGTGCTGGAGCGATCAGAGAGACGAATTCAAGCGGAGCAGATTTTGACAGCCTCGAAAGAAGCTCTCCTAGTATCGACGACGCAACTTTATCAACCAATGCTATATCAGAAATGGTTGCTACGCCTAAACAGTCAGCCATGCGCTCGGAAAATCAACGTCGCATTGATCCCACCGAAAGCTAGCGAATTGCTCATCACGGAAACGTTAGTTATTGGGCGCGCAGTATTAGCGACTGGGTCTAGATTGATCTTTGGATCATTTTCGTTAAAGTTTATCGTCGGTGGCGCGGTCTTTGCTCGCAAAGCGCCAATAGCCACGATTGCTTCTAAAGCGCCCGCAGCACCCAACGCATGGCCGTGAATCGGTTTGGTAGATGAAATTTCGACCCCGGCCAATTCTTCACCAAAAATTCGTCGTAGTGCTTTCACTTCGTTCAAATCGTTGGCTACCGTTCCCGTGCCGTGAGCATTAACGTAGCCAATGTCGGCGGGAGCCATGTTGGCATCATTGAGGGCTATATTCATGCACGACGCGGCTCTCATTGGATCAGGTCGCAGTAAGTCGCCCGCATCGGAGTTAGTTCCGTAGCCAGCAATCTCGCAAAGTATGTTGGCGCCACGAAGCTCCGCGCTCTCCAACGACTCCATAACCAAGACACCCGCGCCCTCTCCGAGTATCATGCCGTTACGGTCTTTGCTAAAGGGACGGTTCTTCGTCGCAGTCATTACTCGCAACAACTCCCAACTGCGAAACACGCCGCTTTCTAAAGGCGCCTCTGCCCCTCCAGCAAGGCAACGATCAATGACACCAGCCCTAATCAGTTGGAAGGCAAGACCAATAGACTGACTGGCGGAACTGCACGCAGTCGCCAAGCAATACGCGGGCCCAGTAGCACCAAACTCCATGGATACCCAGCTTGCTGCCGCGTTATTCATGGTCTTTGGTACGGACATCGGATCCAACCGCATTTTGCCTTCAACTGCAAATCTCATGTAATTAGTGTTGAGGGTTTGTGCACCCCCAAAACCAGAGCCGATCGACACTCCACAAGTGTCGCCAAAATCACCTGGCTGCAATCCCGCCTGTTCCACAGCCTCACTGGCAGCACACAATGCGTAGTTCGATACGGGGTCACGCATACGGTGACTGCGCTCATCCGCAACCTGCTGTTTAACAGTGTTTTCTAGTACCGCAGCTGTGCCGACGCGCTGAGCTAAAATGTCGGGGAAGGCAATAGGCCTGACGCCCGAACTGCCCGATAATGCGGATTGTATAAGTCGATCAGCACCGCGGCCACAAGCGGAGATCGCGCCCATGCCGGTGATGACAACGCGCATCATTTCTAATCTGCCTGTTCTTCTTTGATTTTCATAACCACTAAATCAATCAGGTCTTGAACGGTTTCAACGTCCGCTAATTCGTTGTCGACCGATATGTAAACGTTATATTTCTCTTCAATAGCCATGAGTATCATCACGAAATCCGCCGACTGGATATCAAGCTCATCTAGCCTTTTTTCAGGAGCAATTTCAGACACCTCAACCATGCCTTCGTCCGCTACTAAAGTCAGGAGATCCTTAATCAGCGTCTCACGTTCAGTGCTCATATCTAACCTTCCAAATTCCTGCGCGCGCAACTACACTGGACAGCCGCCCACGTAGAGATGCAAGTGGATTCACCAATCTTTGAAGTCGCCATAAAGAACTTAGCGTCAATGAGCAACACACACAGATATCAAAATAATTATCCACACGGCTTAGACCATTTCTGTCGCCCTTTCCAAGCCAAGTGAAAACTATTGAATACAGATCAAAAATTCTGAAAAACCAATTCATAATTCCTGCGGGTAAGTGACGAGTGAAAACTGGCTGTTGCGTCGCCACAGCCCCGATGAGTACAGCAAGGCAAGCATCCAAACTTGCATTTTCTTCGGCTATCTGCGGTGAATCCTCACGTTCTTAAAAAAGGCACATAAATCAGACCCTGCTTTCGCTTAATGGCAAGGCTGCAAGGCAGCATAAAGGTTCCCCGAAGACGTCGGTCGCTTTGCAATGTTTAAGACACAAGAGAGCTGTATCTTACATGACAACAGGGGTGACATTTCTGCGACATGTAGGATGGTACCACAACATGTTGTTGATTTAATGAAAGGTGCGCGCTAACCATGCCCTATAGGTGCATAGACGCGGTATGTAGTTCTGACGCGCGGGCTTCGTTTGACGTTTGCAGACGAGGCCCGTTTTCTCTAAAAAACAGTCCATAATGGTGACAGGTTGTGAAGAAACAGACGAAGACGTCAGGTGCTCAGACGCGGTCCTTGCAGTGTGACCTAAGCCACAATCCTGACGCCTTCCTGTGAACAAAAACCAAAAGGATTTTTTGTTCAGTTAGCTATTGCCACCGAAACCATGTTCGATGACCGTCGCAAGAGGGATTTCTCGACTTTAGCCGAAGCCTATGTGCCGAATGCCCCCGCCAACTTCATCAGGGCGAGCCCAGTTGCCGAAGCGAACTTCAGCGAAGTCGACCCACGATGGCGTTTTGCGCTGCCTTCCTGCCAAGATCCCGAAAGAAAACGGCATTTCGACCTGCGTCTTGACCCAATCATCACGGGTTGCGAATGAGCGTACTCATCTGTAATCCGCTCCTGTTCCAAGAAACCCTCGCGTCTCACAATAGCTTGTTCAGTCCTGAGACGACACCAGCTGTTGCGATGCGTTCATGATGTTATGCATTGCCGAGTCTGGCAAGGAAAAAATAAGGGAAACTTGAAATTTCTTGTGGGTAACTCATTGGAATTGCTTGGGGATTTCCTGTGGATAAGTGAAATTTATCGTTCGGGGATAGGTTCTTACCACATCAGAAATCGAGCAAGTAAACTGTTCATTGGTAAAATAATTTATTGGTATCACGGTGGAGACACATCGGCTCAGTTTCCAGCATGAGAGACACTTAATTTCTGCAATCCTTTTGAAGATAGAACTTTTGCCCCAACAGTGCGGCCGTTGCCCGGGTCTTAAACAGCGTCACACCCGCACATCCACACAGTTTACTGATCCAAAGTATCTCGATTTACAGCAGACGATGACCAAGCAACGCTATTTATTGAGCGATCCTCATGAGTCCATCTTCAACGCTGAGATAAAAGCCTCTTGTGGAATATCGACTTTTCCGAACTGGCGCATTTTTTTCTTACCAGCTTTTTGCTTATCCAACAGTTTCCGTTTACGGGTCGCATCTCCCCCATAGCATTTCGCAGTTACGTCCTTGCGCAGTGCCGACAGTGTTTCTCGAGCAATAACCTTACCTCCTATGGCGGCTTGGATCGGTATTTTGAACATATGACGGGGGATCAAGTCTTTTAACTTTTCACACATCGCCCTTCCCCGCTGCTCAGCTCTATCGCGATGCACCATCATTGAAAGAGCATCTACCGGTTCATCATTCACCAAAACAGACATCTTGACGAGTTGGTCTTCTCGGTAGTCCTCCATTTGGTAATCAAAAGATGCATAGCCTTTGGTCACAGACTTTAGACGGTCATAAAAGTCGAACACCACCTCGTTCAGAGGAAGATCATATACCACCATCGCACGCGATCCGGCATAGGTCAGATCACGTTGAATGCCCCTGCGATCTTGGCAGAGCTTGAGCACATCGCCAAGATATTCATCCGGCACAAGTATCGTTGCTTTGATGCGTGGTTCTTCCAAATGATCGACCTTAGACATGTCAGGCATGTCCGCAGGATTGTGGAGCTCGATCATCTCCCCGTCTTTCATAAAGACGTGATAGATCACCGACGGCGCAGTTGTAATCAATTCAATATTATATTCGCGCTCAATCCGATCGCGAATTACCTCAAGATGAAGCAATCCTAGAAATCCACAACGAAAGCCAAAACCAAGCGCAGCGGAGGTTTCCATTTCAAAACTGAAGGAAGCATCATTCAGAGCCAACTTATCAATGGCATCACGCAAGTCCTCAAACTCAGCAGAGTCCACCGGAAAGAGACCACAAAAAACTACTGGCTGCGCTGGTTTGAAGCCAGGCAATGCAACCTCCGCTCCGTTGCGATCATTTGTAATAGTGTCGCCAACACGAGTATCCCGCACCTGTTTTATCGAAGCTGTGAGAAAACCAATTTCACCCGGACCAAGCGCATCGACCATTTGCATCTCTGGGCGGAAAACTCCTACCCTGTCTACTGAATGCAACGTGCCGTTAGACATAAACTTGACGCGCTGCCCTTTCTCAAGCGTTCCGTCCATAATTCGTACCAAAACGATTACGCCGAGGTAGGCATCATACCAACTATCGACCAGCATCGCCTTTAGCGGGGCATCAAGAGTTCCCTTTGGAGCGGGAAGATCTTGGACGATGGACTCAAGCGTTTCGTGAATCCCAACGCCCGTTTTGGCCGAGACCTGTATCGCCCCGGTGGCATCAATACCAACTACATCTTCAATCTGCTCTGCAACCCGATCACAATCAGACGCCGGCAAGTCGATTTTGTTCAAGACAGGAACAACTTCATGATCTGCGTCGATGGCCTGATACACATTTGCCAAAGTCTGCGCTTCGACACCTTGAGTTGAATCTACTACCAAAAGAGATCCCTCAACCGCTCTCATCGAACGAGACACCTCATAGGCAAAATCGACGTGGCCTGGCGTATCAATTAGATTCAACACATAGGTTTCGCCATCATCGGATTTATAGTCAATGCGAACAGTATTGGCCTTTATCGTAATGCCCCGTTCCCGTTCGATATCCATGGAATCGAGCAACTGTTCCTTCATGTCGCGGTCCTTCACCGTGCCCGTTTCCTGAATGAGACGGTCAGCAAGCGTGGATTTTCCATGGTCAATATGGGCGACGATTGAAAAATTTCGAATTTTGTTTAGATCGGTCATAGCAGCCGGATATGAAGTGGAAATACGAGTTGGTCAAGGTCGGTTGGGAAACCTTGCTTTGTTTTACATTGCCAAAAGGACTACCGGAGATTGCAAAGGTGTCAAATTGGCCATTTCTGAAAAAATTTTTTGGCGTTTACGTATACCTAAGTTTATCTTTCCGAGCATTTTAACTTTAATTGAAAATGAGCAAATCAGTCATCAGACCCATTCAAAAAGGGTATATTTACATCATCATAACTTGCGTATTAACGATTTGGACGTGCACGAAATTTTGGGTCATTTAAAACTAATTGTTTCCAAAAGGGCAGGTGCAGAAAGCGATGCCCAAATATTCAAATCCAAATTATTCGAATGCATTAACGCAACTCTCTACCGTCATGTCGATTGCTAGGTGGACGCTGTTGTTACCAAATATAGCAGATACCTGATTTTCAAAATAGTACTGCTCAAGTAATCTCATGACAGTTTTCAATCTGATAAGGCCTTTGTTAGTTATGCTTGAATTGGCTGATTGTTTTTCCAGACCAAGTTTTTTTCAATTTTAAACTAGGGCAGCTAACTTAAGTCGCTGGATCTTTCCCGAAGGTCCCTTTGGCAGTTCGGTCAAGAAATGAATCCGGTCAGGGGTCTTGAACTTACCCAGTCGTTGTCGACAAATCTCGATCAAGGCAGTCTCAGATAATTTTGATCCCGGCTTGATGCTCACAGCGGCCTCGACAGTTTCGCCGTAGCTTTTGCACGGACGCGCAAAAGCTGCGGCTTCAATTATGTCTGGCTCTGAATAGAGCACTTCGTCTATTTCACGCGGGGCGATATTTTCTCCACCCTTTATTATCAGTTCCTTTAACCGGCCAGTTACGAAGACATAGCCATCCTTATCCAAATAACCCAAATCGCCAGTGCGCAGCCACTCTCCCGCAAAAGACTCAGCTGTGGCAGCAGGGTTATCAAGATATTCAAGCATCACGTTTGGACCTCTAATTGCAATTTCTCCCTTTTGCATTGGGGCTGCCATTCCCAAGCTCTGTGTGAGAATGCACACTTCATTTCCGTAGCTGATCCCAGGTGATCCGATCTTTCGTATTCCGGGTGGCATTGGATTAGACAGGATCTGCGCTGCAGTTTCTGTAAGCCCCATAGTTTCGATGATTGGCACCTGAAAGCGCTCCTCAAAAACAGATTGAGTCTCCACCGCTAGTGCGGAAGAAGCAGAGCGCCCAAAACGCAATCGCTTTTGAGTTTCGGTATTAGGATTGGCCTCGCTGTGTAACAAATGGCTTATGATCGTCGGAACCGCTGAGAACCAAGTAATCTGTGAAATGTCAGCCTGTCTCCAAAATTTGCTGGCAGAAAACTTTGCCGTCATCGCGAGGGATCCCCCCGATACTAAAGCCCCCATGAGGGAGACACATAAGCCATTTATGTGATAGATTGGCAGGATGCAAAAGCCTCGATCCCCAGGCGATAAATCGTGTGCAATTGTGGTAGTCCAACCTCCCGCCAGCAAGCTGGCATGACTGTGAACAACCCCCTTAGGCTGACCTGTAGTGCCAGACGTGTACATCAACAAGGCGTGTTGATTAGCCACAAATTTTGGAACCGGTTTGCAGGTTTTTAACATTTGACGTTCAATGATTGTTGGCCCATTCAATGCAATTTCTTTAATTAACAGCGCCTGACTTTCATGAACGAAGGCGTACTTTGCACCGCTGTGATCCAGAGCGTATGCCATAGCGTCGGGACCTGCTGCGAGATTGATCATGGTCGCCCTAAAGCCACCGTAAAGGGCCGCGTATAATGCCAAAACAGCTTCGTATCCGTTGGGGTGCACAATCGCAATGCTCTCGCCTTGTGCAGCACCGAGGCCAACAAGACCCTCCGCCATACGGCGCGCCTCATCTCTGAGTTTGCGCCAACTCAGTGTTTCGCCAGTTTCAGGAAAGACAAAAGCCAAGCGGTTGTTTTTGGCACGTTCATCAAGCCAATCTTTAACAGTCCCTTCGGGTGGAGTGTCCTTGCGGATGATCATTTACCAGCCTCATCCCAATAAGTATTAAAAATTTCTTCAACCGTGGGCTCTTCGGTAGGGATTTCACGAACAATCTTAGTCGTTTGCATAAAATGCCTCCAATGCACGTTCGTATCGATAGAGTTACCACCCCAAGAGCCACAGCCCATTGACAGGGAGAAAGGCATGCCGTTGTTGAACGCTCCACCCGTCGCAAATGTATGTGCTTGATTCACGATGACCCGACTGGTCGGAATTGCCTTTGCAACATCAAAAGGTCGGTCTGTTGCGCTAGTATGAATGCCAACTGAATGCCCTCGCCCCTGGTATAACTGTATCTCTCGGGTAATCGTGATTGCTTCATCAAAGTCCATGGCGCGATATAAAGCCAGAACACGGCTGAGCTTTTCACCTGAAAGAGGGTAATCTGGTCCGATGCCCTTCGTCTCTACCGCCAAATATTCTGTGCCCGCAGGGACAACGTCTTGAAGCCTTAAACCAGCAATCATTTCATCAGCATCGCGGGCGATAAGTTGCGGATTTAGGTGCCCGTTGACCCAAAGAAATTTAGTTACTTGCGTCTCTTCCGAAATCAGAGCACCGCCTGTCTTGGACATTTCTGCAACAAAGGAGTCATATACTGCATCTAAAACAACAACGGAGTTTTCTGATGAGCAGGATGTTGCATTGTCAAAAGTTTTTGAAGCACGTATTTTTTCAGCCGCAGAGCCTAAATCAGCCGTCTCATCAACGATTACAGTCACGTTTCCAGCCCCAACGGCCAGCGCCGGAGTACCTGATGAATAGGCGCGTTTGACATTGTTTTGGCTACCTGTAACGACAATAAGGTCTGAGGTTTCAAGAAGCCTTTGCGTTTTCTCTTTTGACCCCTGACCCGGGATCATCTGCACAAGGTCACGATCTATGCCAGCTCGGTCGAATTCATTGTAAATATACCCTAACAATGCCTCGCAGGTTGCCACCCCTTTAGGAGATGGCGACACAACAATCGCGTTACCACATTTTAAAGCATTGATGATGTTGTTTGCCGGCGTAGCACCCGGATTAGTTGAGGGTACGACTGCGCCAATGACACCAATTGGGCGCGCGATCTCGGAAATCCCAGTGTCCAGATTATTGGAAATTACACCGTATGTGCTCACGCTCGAAATGTCGCGCAACAATCCAAGTGTTTTACGATGATTTTTGGTAATTTTATCAGAAACATTGCCTAGACCAGTCGTTTCAACAGCGAGTTCGGCAAGATGTCGATTTCGTACCGGCTCCATGATTGCCCAACCCACGGCCAAAGCCGCCTGATCGTAGCATTTCTGAGAGCCACCAGCTTCAAAACGAGACTGCGCTGCCCGTGCACGCGCAACGATGGCATCCACTTGACCAATATCATCATTAACGTTCATGGAAGGTATCCTTTGACGAGGACTAGCAGGGCTCCAACAGAAGCCCTGCCTTGATATTGTTATAAACCTGCGAGCAAATCTTTAAGGGTTTCTTCGCGCGCAGCCCACATCTCCAATACTTCATCGCGTGTCATGATGTGCATTGGCGATCCACCTGCTTTCATCTTTCCAGCGACGCGCTTATTCTCAAACATAGTGGGGACTGTTGCTGATAGTTTGTCGATGATACCTTGGGGTGTGCCTTTCGGAACCATCACACCGCGAAAGTTCACCGAGGCGTTATCGACTTCATAGCCCTGTTCCATCAGCGTTGGAACGTCAGGCATGAAATCATTACGTTCTAGATCAAAGACGCCTAGAATTTTTACGTTACCCGCTTCACGCGCACGAAAAGCATCCGAAAGGTTGTTAACACCACCCATCACGTCACCTGCGATTACTGCCTTCATAGCGGCAGCCCCACCGCCTTTTGTCGGAATATAAGCCATTTTTACGCCAGCAGCTTTCTCCAATTGCAATGCTGCGATGTGATGGCCGACGAAGAGCCCTGCACCAGAGAATGTCAGCTTGCCAGGGTTTTCTTTGGCAAAGCTCACCACGTCCTCCATCGAGTTCATTTCGCTATCAGCCGCTACAACAAATACTGCGGGGTCTGCCCCCCAGTTTGCGATTGGCTCAAAACTGTCGCGGGAATACTCGACGCCACCCTTGATCGACTGTGCTATGAAGTGGGGAATATTATAAGCACCAAGCGTGTAACCGTCAGAGTCAGCCTGAGTGGCGAGCCAGTTCCAACCGACCCGGCCTCCAGCACCCGGCTTGTTTATTATTGCAATGGGCATGCCCAAAGCATCATCATTTCCCGCAGTCATTGTTACGATACGCGCCTGAAAATCAGTCGCTCCACCGGCACCATAGCTAACCATCATCATTATTGGTCGCTCAGGATAATTCGCGTGCCCATCTGCAATCGCGCATGTCGACATAGACGCCAGCGCAATGGTCGCTCCTGCTATAAAATTCTTCATGTTTTTTCTCCCTTGGATATGACGTTCTGCCGCCAACGTGGCTCAGAACAGAACCTCTCGCGGTGTGTATACTTTCAGTAGAATTGCGAAGAGGGCGTACATGACAGCCATAAAGGCTGTCGTGATTACAATGCGCTTCACCCAAGTCTTAACCTCCCAGTGAGAGGCCGGATCATAAAGGCTTAGCAAAATAAAGAAGGCAATTGATGTAGATGTGTAGAAGCCGAGTCCCTTGGCGGCAAAAAAGATATACACCAAGGTAACAGCGAGGCCCGGAAACAGATTGGTAAACTGTCTGATGGCGATACCGTGTCCAACTTTCGTCCAGCCGCAACAAGCCTTGGCAAAGGTCCAAATTGCGAGAACCACAAAAACAGACGAAATCAGTCGTGGAAAAAGAAATGCTTCGGACGGCTGTTGGGTGAAGCTCACAAAGGCAACCCAGACGCCCACAGCCGCGACAAAGCCCGATCCAATGATGTGCTGAACGCGCGGAAGAGAAGGTGTGCTCATGTCATTATCTCCTCTTTTGAAGTGTAGCGGCGTGAGCGCATCTCCATATATGCAGAGTAAAGTATGGAGGCGACAACGACCGCGATCAGAAACAGGTTCAACCAGCCCAATAGGAAATATGGAGCCAAGCCGTCAGTCGCATTAGCGATCATACTGCCCTGAATGAAATTTGCCTCTGCAATTGGTCCTAAGATTAGTCCTAAAACCAGTGGCGCTGCAGAAAAACCAAAGCGCTCCAAAAAGTACATAGTGACGCCAAGGCTCGCCATTACATAGACATCGCCCATTGATGACTGAACCGAGTAACTGCCAAACACCGCCAGACCCAAAACGATTGCAGCCATCACACTTTGAGGCACTTGCGCAACACGAGCGGCAAGCCCAGCCACATAAAGACCAAAAACACACATCAGAAGCTGACCAATCAACATTGAGTTAATAAAAGTCCAAGCTACATCAGGGTGATTATCAAAAAGGTCCGTACCCGGGAAGATTCCATGAATCAACAATCCTCCCAGAAGAACGGCTGCTGTCGGCGATCCCGGAATGGACAATGTCAGAAGCGGAACAAGGCTAGGACCAACCATTGCATTATTTGCGCTCTCCGCAGCGATAACACCCTCGGGGTGCCCTGTGCCAAATTTTTCACTCGCCGTGCTAAATTTTTTTGATTGATCGTAGGCTACAAGCCCTGCAATCTGACCACCAACACCAGGTATCAGCCCTATGATGGACCCAACAATTGTGCCGATGCCCAACGCACGTTTGTTGCGCAATAATTCCAAGAAAGCACTGGAGATGGGGTGCTTTTGAACCTCAATCACCTTAGCGCCATCGCTGTGACGGCCCTTTGCGAACATTGTGATAACTTGAGGGATCGCAAACAGGCCGATGAGTGCGGCAATAATATTGATACCACCCCCAAGGCTGGGGTGAAAAATGAACCGCTGCGTTCCCATTATATCATCAAAGCCAATGGTTGCGAGCCACAGCCCAATGCAACCCGAAAGTAGGCCTTTAACCACAGATTTACTATCCAACGATCCAATAACGGTAACGCCAAGAAGGGCTAACCAAAACAGATGACTCGGCCCAAATGCTAACGCCCATTGAGCGAGAACAGGGGTCAGAAAAATTAGGAGCAGGACGCCAAAAACACCTCCAACCGCCGAAGCAAGAAAGCTGATTTGAAGTGCTTTCGCGCCTTCACCTTTTTGCGCCATGGTATGCCCATCAAGCGTCGTTGCGATGTTAGCAGGTGCGCCAGGTATTTTCAGCAGTATTGCGGAGACCGCTCCACCAGCCACCGTCGAGGTGTAAGCAGCTCCTAATAAAATCAATCCCTGCGCCGCCTCAAGTTGGAAGGTGAATGGGATCAATAATGCGACAGCCATCGTTGGCGACAAGCCCGGCGTTGCCCCGAGAATGAGGCCCCCGATGGTACCAATCATCAGTAAGCCAAAATTTATCGGCGTGAATACGTCCCCCATGTAAAGAAGGAATTCCATAAAAACAGCCCCTCTAGAATTTTGGCTTGACCATTAACGCTAAACAATGAAAATAGTTTTGCAAATGTTTTCATAAATAGGTAATTTTTCATTTTAAATGTCTGTTAAAAAACATAAAAAAGCTGATATTCATTCAGTTGCAAGGTCAGCGCGGGTATCACCATCTTCAGTCTCAAGATACTTCAATCATCCGGAGATGTTAAAATCGGACACCCGAAAAAAGATTGATTCTGCAGTACGTCGTACGGGCTACATCAGAAATCGTGCTGCTCAAACGATCCATGGAATTAGATCGGGCACAATTGGAGTTCTTATACCAACGCTCGATCACACCATCTTTGCGGAAGTTGTACAGGCTTTCTCTGAAACAGTCGCGGCGCAAGGCTTCACAATTTTGCTCGCCTCACACGGTTACGATCTACAACGAGAATACTCTATTTTGCGGAAATTTCTCGAACACCGTGTCGATGGCGTGGTGCTGACTGGGCTAGAACATGATAGTGCGGTGTTTCAGCTGCTTGAAAGTCAGGACATTCCGTGTGTGCTCATGTGGAACTTTGCAAAGCATTCACGCTACCCATCGATTGGGGCTGATAACGACATGGCAGGAAAAATGGTAGCCGAACACGTTCTGTCGCTCGGCCACAAACGGGTCGCATGTATGTTTCCGCCGACGGTAGGGAATGATCGGGCACGAGCCAGACGCGCAACCATTTTGGACACATTGCAAGCTGCTAAGATTACGGTTCCAGACGAGTGGATTTTACAAACCGTGTACAGTATCTCAGCGTCCAAAAATGATGCGATGAAACTTTTTACGCAGAAAGTTCGGCCAACAGCCCTCATATGCGGCAATGATATACTTGCAACCGGATCTCTGTATGGGGCAAAAGCTTCCGGTCTTAGCGTACCCGAGGACATTTCCATTGTCGGGATTGGCGATTTTAAGGGGTCATCCGAAATCGAGCCCGCACTAACTACAGTCAGACTACCCGCGAAATTGATTGGTCAGGCAGCTGGCAAACAACTCGCCGAGGCGATTACTGGCTCAACGGAAGATGTTGGGAAGAGTCTACATTGCGCCCCTAAACTCATCATCCGCCAATCAAGCGCCTGCATACAACACACAAAAGTTCGTCGCGGCCAATGAAAGAAATCGCGAGTATCCTTTGATATGAAGCTACAGCGTCAAGTATTCTAAAAGCTCAGATTTCGGAGGCCGCACAATATAGAGTTACAAGTCTACCGCCAGAAGATTTCCTGAAAGATCCAAGAAAATACAATTTTGGGCCTTAATTAAAATGTAACGCACCCTCCTAACACATCTAGTTTCCCATGAGAAAATAATCTCTCCAACACGGATGAAAAATTAATTCTTTGCGCAACACTCACGAATGAAAACTGATCTTGAAAAAATGAAATGATTAAACTCCATAAGTTTTTGGATGGGGTTCAATCTCTAAAAAAGATTCCAAGTAGAATTGAGTCTCTAATCATCAGAGAGGCAAACGGCTTGACTTTAGGGGATATCAATCGTCAAAATTTCTCATCACCCAACTCTTATGAGCAGAATTATCAAACAAAAATTGATTGCAACAAGACTGGTGGTAGCTTCAGCACAATTATGACCAGCCATAAAATTAACTTCAGAGCATTCTCGAAGCGCATTTAAAACTTTTCTGACCAAAAATAAGCTTGCTGTTTTTTCACAGTCGTTGTCTTCAAGTAGGCAGAAAGTTTGTGCAGCAACAGGAAGATAAAAATAATGCTCTTTAATCCCGAGAACCATACCCGAAGTAAACAGCATAAGAAAATTTTTGCGTATTGTGAACTGACATATACGATAGTTGATTTTTCCGCGGCATCGCTCTTCGTGGTTGGGAGCATATTATTTTTCAATGACGCAACCGTCGATGCTGGAACATGGATGTTCCTGATAGGATCAATCTTTTTTGGTTTACGGCCCTCAATCAAACTTGTCCGCGAACTGGCCTACCTACGGATCAAAGACTATAATGATGTAGCTAAAAATCTTTAGCAGCTCGTATTTGAAGTGAGAGAATTGGATGCCTTACTTTTGCTCTTAGGCTAATGATGTTAAAATCGCATCAAACTGGACGACAAATTGGGATTGTTTTTCATTTAACATCTGTCGTTTGAGTTCAACTTCAGAGACAAACTATGAAGCCTAGATTGTGTCTCACGAAATTGATCAACACTTCATGGCTTGGATAAAGGCGGGCGTCATGTCACCGCCAGTCATACCATACGCTAATGACAACAATTTGCTATTAAACTTGCAAATCCTCATTACCTTCAAAATCTAGAAACTGTTCCCATAAAATTAATTTTTTGGGCTCACTCGTTTGGTCGCACTCATAAATAGAAATTAGGACATGGTTCGTTCGGTGTATCTCGAACCTAAAACCCGCACCCATTAACTCGGAAACCAACTTCTCGTTCTGTTGGCAAAAGCCACAAGCGACAACATGACAGGAACCTCAACCAGCACACCAACTACTGTTGCCAATGCTGCTCCTGACCCGAGGCCAAACAAAGAGATTGCTACTGCCACGGCCAATTCAAAAAAATTCGATGTGCCAATCATTGCGCAAGGCGCAGCTACGTTAAAAGGCACCTTCCAAATACGAGCCCAGCCGTAAGCCAAGAAAAAAATCCCGTAAGACTGAAGCAAAAGCGGAATCGCAATGAGTAGGATAACCATAGGTTGATTAAGAATAATCTGCCCCTGGAGTCCAAAAAGCAAAACTACTGTTCCTAGCAAACCGGAGATCGAAAACGGCGTTATCCTCGCTTTGAAAGTCTTAACTGCATCCTCGCCACCTTGCTTGACCAACTTGCTGCGCGTTGTGAAGCCCGCAACTAACGGAAGCAGCACATATAGTACTACGGACAAGATCAGGGTTCCCCAAGGCACCTCAATGTCGGTTACACCGAGGAGAAGCGCGATAATTGGTGCAAACGCAAACACCATGATCACGTCATTCAAACTGACTTGCACAAGAGTATATGTTGGATCACCACGGGTTAGATTGGACCAGACAAAAACCATGGCTGTACAGGGCGCAGCTCCTAACAGGATCAAACCAGCAAGATAAGACTGCGCGTCATCCGGCGGAATTATTCCGGCGTAAAAGTAGCTGAAAAACAAAACGCCGAGACCGGCCATGGTGAATGGTTTGATAAGCCAGTTTACCACAAGTGTGATGATTATTCCCTTTGGTCGGTCTCCAATCTTATTTAACACGCCAAAATCAACGCCAACCATCATCGGGTAAATCATCGTCCAGATCAGAAGTGCCACAGGCAAGTTGACAGACATTATCTCTAAACTAGCCAACACCCCAAATAACTTTGGGAACAAATTACCCAGTATCAACCCTGCAGCGATAGCCAAAGCCACCCAAATCGATAAAAGCCGCTCAAAAGTGCCTAGCCCTGCCTCAGCTTGCTCTGCATTATTACCCATTCAGTCCTCGTTTTTATATGTCTTCGACCCACCATAAGCGCTAACTATGAAGACAAGGTGTCCAAAAATGAATTGTTCTTCACAACCTTCTTCACGACACCCTACTGTTTGCGCTCGTGTTCTTTGAATTTCGAAAACAGACTGGCACTGCTCTCATTGACTGCCACAACATTTTCGCAAGAGAAAAATCGAGAATTCATTTATTCAATTTCTGTCTGCTAAATATTGAGTCTTTAGCCCTTGGCGCATCTTGCGCACCAGCCCCACAATTGGCAACACTGTCAACTTGGGAGGCAAGCGCGTTTAATGCAGTTTTCTTTCCCATATTTCATGAACTACGGATCTGTGAACTTTAAACAAACAGTTCTTGAATTGCTAAAATGAAATTGTTTAACATTCGCGCGTTACATGTATCTGACAAGCATCTGAACTCAATTTTCTGCTTTGCGCCCACCCAAGTCACTTTTTTCTCGAATTGCTCATGAACCTGTTAACACTTTTTATTTTGACCATTGGCTTGTTACTGCTGAGAACAAACATGTTGGTACGGCGTGTTGAACGTGCTGCCCCACCGACGGGATGTTATCAGTGTGTTTCTGGCGGACAAATACATTACGTGGCTTGCGGGCCTGAACAGGCACAACCAGTGATCCTGGTACACGGTCTTGCCGGAAATTTAAACCACTTTACCTACGCAATGACTAGCTTGTTAGCACCACAGTTTCGCGTCATCGCATTAGACCGACCCGGGTCTGGCTATTCTCTGCGTCACGTTAAGACGCAAACTTGTTTAGAGGATCAGGCCGCAATGATATGGGACTTCCTCGACGGGATAGGCGTCACGAAACCGCTCTTAGTCGGACATTCTCTTGGCGGTGCAATTGTGCTGGAAATGGCCTTGCAACGCCCAGACGCGCCTGCGGCCTTGGCATTGCTCAGTCCCGCAACACAGCCTCAGCCTGAAGTTTCCAAGATTTTGCAGCCGTTCGTTTTAAAACCACCTTGGCTGCTTTGTGCGCTGGTTCACATAATCATTTCACCTGCGGCAAGGCTTCTGCAGCAGAGAATTATGCAAAGAGCCTTTGCCCCAGAGCCTGTACCAAATAAGTTTTTGATTAATGGTGGAGGAATACTTACGTGGCGCCCGAAAGCATTCATCTCAGCCTCATCAGATCTGACAGGGACACGCTCGGATCTGAAACACCTTGCCGCACGCTACGGTACGGACCTTCGCGCACCCGGTGCAATTCTCTTTGGAGAAGAGGATCCTATTCTGTGTCCAGCGCATCACGGCGTACCAATGGAGAATTATGGCTATGCATTGAGCCTACTGCCAAAAAGAGGCCACATGATTCCTCTTACAGCACCCGAAGCTTGTGTTGCTTTCATCAAAGATATTGCGGAGCGGTCTGGATTACGCGGCACTGTGGATTAGCCGTACACATCTAGCGGGCGATCTTCTAACATGGTTTCCATTGAAAAATACCCAGTGACGGTATCCATCTCGTAGCCAGTGGTTAGCTGACGGTATACTGCATCATACCCCGACATGCCACGCGTTATGATCTTGAGCATATAATCCCAGTCGCCACCAATCCGATGCAGTTCCGCCACCTGTGGTAAACGCGCCACGTGTTTACGAAAGCCTTCTGCCCATTCAACAGAGTGGTTTCTCGTCCGCACCATCACAAACACTGTTAGGTCAAGGCCAAGAGACTGTGCATCCAGACGCATGCGGGACCCGTGCAAAATACCGTTTTCTTCCAACCTCTTCAAACGCCGCCAAAGCGCATTCTGGGACAAACCGACTCGTTCTGCGATTCCCCTTTGCGACAAAGATGCATCTCGTTGCAATAAATCTAAAATACGTCGATCAATATTGTCTATTTTTTCTTTCATATCGTTCAAATGAACTATTTTTTATCGAAATTCAATATCAAAAAGGATTTTTTATTACCACGTGTCAGCGTATTTTGTAGGCACGTCATGCACCAAACGAGGGATCTCATGTCACATCAACAAAATGCATTCGATCAATTTTACGATCAACTCAACCTACATCACGACCCACTTGAAGGTTTGCGGACTGGGCTTATCGGCAGAGATGCGTCAATTGAGACACCTTTTGGTGCTCAAAAGTTGATATACGCCGACTATGTGGCCTCTGGACGTGCTTTACGCCAAGTTGAAGAGTTCGTGTTGGAAAATGTTCTGCCCTACTATGCCAACAGTCACACAGAAGCCTCCTTTTGTGGTGCGCACACAACCAAACTGCGAGAGAACGCAAGGCGCGTGATCGCACGTTTAATTGGTGCGCACGAGCAGGAGCACGCTGTAATCTTCTCTGGTGCAGGTGCGACCACGGCCCTCAATCAATTAGTGCATATTCTGGATGTAGCGGAAGGTACGACCGTTCTAGTTGGCCCGTACGAACACCATTCCAACCTTTTGCCCTGGCGCGAAAGCGGAGCTAAAGTGATCGAGATCCCAGAAGGCAGAGAAGCCGGTCCAGATTTGAAAGCGTTGAAAGATGCACTGATTACGCACTGTGATACCGGTCCAGTCGTAGTCGCAATGAGCGCGGCCGCCAATGTCACAGGTGTTTGTCCCGACGTCACAGCAATCACCCGACTAGTAAAAAAGTATGGTGGTGTCATTGTTTGGGACTACGCCGGTGGCGCCCCATATCTGGAAATGAACATGAACTTGGGCCAAAACGCTGAAATCGACGCCATCGTTTTCTCCGGTCATAAGTTCATCGGTGGCCCAGGAGCTAGCGGTGTTCTAGTCCTGCGTCGAGATGCAGTACGCAGCACGGTGCCATATCGACCAGGCGGTGGCACGGTGAGGTTCGTGAACGCCCATCAGCACGACTATGTTGCCAAGCTCGAACAGCGTGAAGAAGGAGGCACACCTAACGTCGTGGGCGACATCCGCGTTGCGCTGGTCATGATTGTCAAAGAAATAATAGGTCAAGACCGGCTCAATGCACGCAACAATTCCCTCTCAGAGCGCGCGTTCGCGGCCTGGGGCGATCATCCAAACATCCGGTTGTTGGCATCAGAGCGCAAAACGCGCCTACCGATCTTGTCATTTGTGCCCGTAACTTCACGTGGCCAACGGATCGATCACAATGCCTTCACCCGCGCCCTCTCAGAGCGCTTTGGCATTCAGGCCCGCGGTGGATGTTCTTGTGCTGGTCCTTACGTGCACAACTTGCTGGATATCGACAACTCCACATCAACCCAAATTCGTGAGGACATCCTCCAAGGCAGCACCCTCACGAAACCCGGGTTCGTTCGTTTAAATCTGAGCGTATTGAAGACAGACGAGACTGTCGACTTCATCCTATCATCAGTTTCAAAGCTTGCGACAGACTGGGACGAGTTGGTCGGAGACAAACGCGCCGCCTAAGTCGTTGGTTTGCGATATTTGAACGCACCAGAACCACGTGCAATGATTTCACCGGTTTCATCCAAAATTGTGGCTTCGGCAAAAAATGTACTTTTGCCGCCGCCAGTCGTCTTACCCTCGGCAATCAAAATATGACCTCTGGGGCGTGATAGAAAATTGACCGTCAATGAAAGGGTCAATGCTAGATTTTTACTATTAGGATCGCCAGTAAAACAACCCGCATAGCCCATCACAGTGTCCAGAAGAGTGGCGTAAATACCGCCATGCGGAATACCCGCTCGATTCATCAGGAAATGTTCAATCGGAAGTCTGAGTCGCGCATATCCAGTTTCCCAGTGCGTCAAACTGAATCCGAGGTGCTTCTGCAAGGCGTAGGGATCTTCTTCAAGCAGTGGGTCAAGTGGAGCGTATGTCATGGACTCTGGCATGCCCGAGAGTTCACACCGCCGTCAAGCCACCGTCGATGGCAATCGCTTGCCCAGTCATAAAGGAGTTCTCTGAGTCACAGATCCACAACATCGCTTGAACCACCTCTTCGGGACGCGAAACGCGGCCCATAGGCACGCGCGACGCGATATGTGAAAAGGCATCCTTACGGCTGAGCCCAGCCCGCTCACTAACCTGATCAGCTATATCATCAAATAGGGGCGTTGCAGAAAATGATGGACA
>ENA-UZWZ01003175-UZWZ01003175.1-metagenome-genome-assembly--contig:-Day-4-25m-contig-3175_pt1 | contig 19301 bp, 16 predicted proteins | sample MGYA00260346_ERZ794906 | MGnify/ENA metagenome assembly ERZ794906 | reverse complement strand
ATCATAGATTTTGGTTGAGAGGGTAAAGTCATTGCTTGTCTGTAACCAATTACTTTTTTTCCATCTTGTGGTAAATTTGGTAATTCTCTAGATCGAGCTCCAGTTGCAATAATAATATGACTTGCGCTATACTCAGTGACTTTTCCATCTTTAGAAGTTACATCGATTTTTTTACCAGCTTTAACTTTTCCAAAACCTTCTATAACATCAATTTTATTCTTTTTCATTAGAAATTGAACTCCTTTGCTCATTCCTTCTGCAACACCACGACTTCTTTTTACCACGGCTTCAAAATCTTTATCAATAGACTCGGCTTTTAAGCCGTATTGATCTACATGTTTCAAGTATTCATAAACTTGAGCACTTTTTAATAATGCTTTTGTAGGAATACAACCCCAATTCAAACAAACACCACCCAAACTTTCTTTTTCTACTACAGCAGTTTTAAAACCTAATTGAGAGGCTCTAATGGCGGTAACATATCCTCCAGGACCACTACCAACAATGATAATATCGTATTTCATAATCTTTTGTTTTAATTTCTTGATTGAGCAAAGTCTTCATCACTTTTATAATTTTACTAAGTGTTTTTAACTCTGCTTTCATCATTTTTACATTCTTTTTGGAACTTGAATTCCTAATAAACTAAATGCAGATTTTATGACATAGGCTACTTTATTAGCCAATTGAACTCTTATAATTTTCTTCGATTCGTTAGTTTCTCCCAAAATAGATACGTTTTGATAAAAAGAATTGAATTCTTTCACTAGATCATAGGTATAATTGGCAATTAGTGCAGGAGAGTAATTTTTTGCAGCCTGTTGAATTATATCTGGATACAATTCTAACTGTTTGATTAATTCCTTTTCTTTACTATGTAAAGAAATGCTAATTGATTTTACTTCTAAACTAAAATCGAATTCAGCTTTTCTTAGTATTGATTGTATTCTTGCGTAGGTGTATTGTATGAATGGACCTGTGTTACCTTGAAAATCTACAGAGGCTTTAGGGTCAAATAAAATCCTCTTTTTTGGATCAACTTTTAAAATAAAATATTTTAATGCACCTAAACCAATGATGCGATATAAATCAGATTTTTCTTCCTCAGAATAACCATCTAATTTTCCTAATTCTTGAGAAATATTTTTTGCAGTATCGGTCATCTCAAACATCAACTCATCTGCATCAACTACAGTTCCTTCCCTAGATTTCATTTTCCCTGATGGTAAGTCTACCATACCATAACTTAAATGATATAATTGTGCTGCCCATGAAAAATCTAATTTTTTTAATATTAAAAACAAAACTTTAAAATGATAGTCTTGTTCATTTCCAACGGTATACACCATTCCATTAATGTCCGAATGATCTTTTACACGCTGAATAGCTGTACCAATATCTTGAGTCATATAAACGGCTGTTCCGTCTGAACGCAATACTAGTTTTTCATCTAGCCCTTCATCTGTCAAATCACACCATACAGATCCATCTTCTTTTTTAAAGAATACACCTCGGGTAATTCCGTCTTCAATAACATCTTTTCCTAATAAATAAGTATTGCTTTCGTAATATAATGTATCAAAATCTACCCCTAAATTTTTGTAGGTAATTTTAAACCCTTCATATACCCAACTATTCATCATTTTCCATAGCGCTACAGTCTCAACCTCTCCAGCTTCCCATTTTAATAACATTTCTTGGGCCTCAATAAGAATTGGGGCTTGTTTTTTTGCCTCTTCTTCAGGGCTTCCATTAGCAATTATAGTACTGACTTCTTTCTTGTAGGCATCATTAAATTTTACATAATATTTTCCAACAAAGCTATCACCTTTCATCCCTGTTGAATCAGGGGTTTCTGAGTTTCCAAATTTCTTCCAAGCCAACATGGACTTACAAATATGAATACCACGATCATTAATGATTTGTGTTTTGTAAACTTTATGTCCTGAAGCTTTTAAAATTTCAGCTACTGAATATCCTAGTAAATTATTTCTAACATGCCCTAAATGAAGTGGTTTATTGGTGTTTGGAGAGGAATATTCTACCATCACTACGTCTTTTGACTTGGACGAAAGGCCAAAGTTATCTTGTGCATATATCGCATTAAAAGATTTAAGATATACGCTATCATCAATAACTAAGTTTAAAAAACCTTTTACAACATTACATGCAATAACTTCTTTTACGTTTTCAACCAAGTACCCTCCTAAACTTTCTCCAATTTGTGCAGGGTTCCCTTTTTTAAATCGTAGCATAGGAAATACAACAATGGTAATATCACCCTCAAAATCTTTACGTGTTGCTTGAAATTCAACAGCAGGTAATGTGGTTTCAAAAAGTGCTAAAAAACCTTCTTTTACTTTAGTTTCTAAAAGGGTTTGTATATTCATTGAGTATGATAAATTGAAGTGCAAAATTACATATTTTATTTTGTTTTTTTGTTAGATGTTTACGCAGATTTTATTGGTACTTTTGTATTGGTTTAACAATACTACACGATACTAATCCTAGTAGATATTTGTGTTTGCAGTAGTTAGATTAAAAAATAACTTTATTGGCATGGAAAAACGTTTGGAACAATTACCGAAATTATCAAAGGAAACCTTTCCTGAGACTCAAAAGTATTTTAAAATGCTGAAGAAGAGAACACCTAAGAATTTAGATGTTGTAATGAAAGAACTGCACGATAATGAGTTTAAAAAAACAGATTGTTTGACTTGTGGGAATTGTTGTAAAACTACCAGTCCTATATTTATAGAAAAAGACATTCAGCGTATATCTAAGCATCTTAATATGAAAGAACGCAATTTCATAGAACAATATTTAGAAAGAGATCAAGATGATTTTATGGTATTAAAAACAGCGCCTTGTTCTTTTTTTGATGCTACTGACAATTCTTGTTTTATCTATAATGTTAGACCAAAGGCTTGTTCTGAATACCCACATACCAACAGAAAAAAGTTTATTCAGATTACAGAGTTAACACTTGCAAATACTGAAGTGTGCCCTGCCACTCATTCCATTATTGAAAACTTAAAAAAACGTATCCCTTTACATTACAATAAAAAAGTAAAAAGAAGTTAAAAAACTTTCTGTATTTTAGTGAAAATTACATTTATTTTGGAAACTATTTTTAATTATTTTGAAACTATACCATCCACACATAGAAGTATTATACTCGTAGGGGGAATTACTTTTTTTTGGGTTCTGGAAGGAGCTTTACCTTTATTTAATTTTAATTACAAGAAATGGAAACATGCCATTCCAAATTTCTTTTTTACGTTAACAACCATTATCATAAATTTTACTTTAGCATTTTTATTACTTGGCACTGCTGATTGGGTTCAAGCAAATAATTTTGGTATTATTAATTGGTTGCCCATTGAAATTCCTTTGTGGCTTTATGTATTTTTAGGGGTACTATTTTTAGATTTCTTTGGCGCCTATTTAGCACATTTTACTGAGCATAAAATTAAACCTCTTTGGATGGTGCATTTAGTTCATCACTCAGATCATAAAGTAGACACCACAACTGCAAATAGACATCATCCTTTGGAGAGTATTATACGTTTTGCATTTACGTTGTTTGGAGTATTAATTGTAGGAGCTCCTATTGCTATTGTTATGATTTATCAATCATTGTCTTTAGTGTTTACACAGTTTACACATGCTAATATAAAAATGTCAAGATCTTTTGATAAATTACTAAGTTATTTTATCGTTTCACCAGACATGCACAAGGTTCACCACCATAACTTATTACCGTACACAGATTCTAACTACGGAAATATATTTTCAATTTGGGATCGTTTATTAGGAACTTACAAGTATTTAGATAGAGATAAAATTGTTTATGGTGTCGATACTTTTCCTGATGAAAAAATAAATTCTTCTCTAAAAGAATTACTAAAACAACCATTTCAAAAATATAAAAAGCCCACAAATTTAGAAGAATTGTAAAAGTGTTTTATTTGTATAGTAAATAGGACTTTCTGATGTTTCTGAATGTTTTTATGTCTTCCGCCCAAGAAGCTCTGATTAATTCCTCTGTGATTTTTTCTTCAATTTGATTTTGAAGTTTTTCTGTGCCAGCTAACTTGGTGAAAAAAGAATTAAAGAAATTTTTAGTACGATTTTGTTTTTTTGCTTTAATGAGCCAAGATAAATTTAGACTGGCTAATTTTTTAGTCTCTGCTAAATCCTCTCCATAACAAATTATATAAGCATGTTTTGGAGATTTTGATCCTTTATTAGGGTAGGGAGTAAACGTATATTTACTCTTTGTATTTAAAAAGGGGGAGCCATAAATTTGAAATTGCTTATCAGTTCCTCTTCCAGCACTTACGTTTGTACCCTCAAAAAAACATAAACTTGGATATAAATTAATAGCTATATCATTTGGTAAATTAGGTGAAGGTTTTATGAGTAAATTATAGTTTGATGAATGTGAATAGTTTTTTAATGGTATTACAGTCAAGTTTGTTTGAATGCCATTCTTCAACCATTTCTCACCATTAATCATGAGTCCATATTCTCCAATTGTCATGCCGTAAACTACAGGTACAGGATGCATTCCAACGAAACTTTTGTGAGCAGCCTCTAAAACTGGACCATCTATATAATGTCCGTTTGGATTAGGTCTGTCTAATAATAATACAGGAATTTTTTCTTCTGCGCAGGCTTCCATAACATAATGAAGCGAAGAAATATAGGTGTAAAATCTTACACCAACATCTTGAATATCAAAAACCATAAGATCTATATCCTCTAATTGTTCTTTAGTAGGTTTTTTATTTTTACCATAAAGAGAAATAATTGGGATTTCTGTTTTCTTATCAATTCCATCCGCAATTGATTCTCCAGCATCTGCATCACCTCTAAAACCGTGTTCTGGAGCAAACACCCTACGAATATCTATTTTTAAAGAAATCAAGGTATCTACAATGTGCGTATAGCTGTTTCTCGTATGTATTACAGAGGTTTGGTTAGCAACAATTGCAATTTTTTTTCCTTTTAATTTCGAGAGATATAATTGGGTTTGATCGGCACCAGTATAAATTTTAGATGAAGGTTTAGATTCTTGTGCACAAGAAACGTTTACAGCACTAATGAATAAAAGAATAAATAAATATGTACTTTTACGTGCAGTTAAAATCATAGCATTGAATTACGAATTATTTGTAGCGAAACGAATCATCTCTGGTAAAGAGTATAAAAGTAGTATTTCGTCTCCAATAATAAAAATTGCTATCACAGCAATTTCACTAGGGTTAGTAATTATGTTAATAGCTATTGCCACAGGTGATGGTTTACGAGAAAAAATTAGAAATAAAATTTCTGGTTTCAAGGGGCACATACAAATTACTAAATATGATGCCAACACTTCTGATATTTCTTTAATTCCTATTGATAAAAATCAAAATTTTTATCCCAAGTTTTCCAATATTAAAGGAATTAAAAATATTCAAATTTATGCAAATCAAGTAGGATTAATTCGAACAAAAACTGATTTTGAAGGTATTATTTTTAAGGGTGTTTCTACAGATTATGATTGGACATTTTTTAATGAATATTTAATCGCGGGTAAAGTTCCAAATTTTAATCAAAAAAGAACTAGAGATGTTCTATTATCTACAACTATTGTAGATAGATTGAAATTAAAGTTAAACGATACTATCAATGTTGCCTTTTTTAAAAATAAGACCTCTAAATTACCATCAAACCGAAAGTTAGTCATTACTGGAATTTATAATACAGGTTTTCTTGAGTTTGACAAAAATATAATGATAGGAGACATTAGACAGATTCAGCGTTTAAATCGCTGGAATGAAAATGAAGTTGGTGGCTTTGAAGTTATTTTAGAAAATTTTGATGATTTAGAATATATAGGTGCCGAAGTTTACAATGAAATTGATTCAACCCTAGATGCAACTACAATTGACTCAAGCTATCCTGGATTATTTGAATGGATAGAACTCTTCGACAATAATACGTGGTTTATTATCATCATTATGATATTGGTAGCTGGTATAAATATGATTACGGCTTTATTAGTTTTAATATTAGAACGCATCCCAATGGTTGGAATATTAAAGGCAATGGGAAGTTCTAATTGGAGCATAAGAAAAATCTTTTTGTACAATGCTTCTTATTTGATTTTTATTGGATTATTTTGGGGAAACTTAATAGGGTTAATACTCTTATTTGCGCAAAAATATATTGGATTTTTTACTCTTGATCCAGCTACCTATTACGTAACGGAAGTTCCAGTAAGTATTGATTTTTTAGCTGTGCTTTTTTTAAACATAGGCACGCTAGTCTTGTGTTTTATAATGCTTATCATACCTTCGATTATAATCTCAAAAATTCAACCTTCAACATCCATTAAATTCGCCTAATTACTTTCTAAGGAAAACACCATTTGCTGAGGGTTTTTTATTAAATATTTTGTTCCTTTACCGGATAATTTAAACCCAATGCAATACGCTAACAACATTTTAGAAACCATAGGGAATACTCCACTGGTCAAAATTAATCATTTGACAAAAGACTTACCCTGTTTAGTTCTCTCAAAGTATGAAACTTTTAATCCTGGAAATTCTGTAAAAGATAGGATGGCATTACAAATGATTGAAGATGCAGAAGCTGACGGACGCCTAAAACCTGGTGGAACTATAATTGAAGGTACCTCAGGTAATACAGGTATGGGACTTGCATTGGCAGCTGTAATTAAAGGATACAAGTGTATTTTTGTTATGGCTGATAAACAGTCTAAAGAAAAAGTTGATATTCTCAGAGCAGTAGGTGCAGAGGTAGTAGTATGTCCTACTGATGTTGAGCCAGAAGATCCAAGATCTTATTATTCAGTATCTAAAAGACTGGGTAAAGAAACTCCTAACTCTTGGTATGTGAACCAATATGATAACCCAAGTAATTGCAAAGCACATTTTAAAAGCACAGGCCCAGAAATTTGGAAACAAACAAATGGTAAAGTCACTCATTTTGTTGTAGGAGTTGGCACCGGTGGAACTATATCAGGTGTTGGAAGCTATTTAAAAATGATGAATCCTGAAATTAAAATATGGGGTATAGATACTTATGGCTCTGTATTTAAGAAATATCATGAAACTGGAATATTTGATAATAATGAAATTTACCCTTACATTACCGAAGGTATTGGAGAAGATATTCTACCACTAAATGTAAATTTTTCTTTAATAGATGGTTTTACTAAAGTAACCGATAAAGATGCTGCTATTTATACTCAAAGACTAGCAAAAGAAGAAGGAATGTTTTTAGGTAATTCAGCAGGAGCTGCCATTAAAGGTCTTTTACAATTAAAGGAACATTTCACTGAAGATGACGTTGTTGTGGTTTTATTTCATGATCATGGTAGTAGGTATGTTGGAAAAATGTTTAATGATGATTGGATGCGTAAGCAAGGGTTTATCCAATAAACATAAAATTTAAATAAGATAACATTAAAAATATTTTTTACTTCACTAACTTTATATTTACGAGTTAATAATAGATATGAAATATTTTAAATTCATTGTTTTTATATTGTTGATTACTGGTTGTATTACTAAACAAAAAAATAGTTTTATGAATTATTCTGATGAAATTTGGCAAGAAGCTCAGGAAATTCACGATCGTATTCTGGTTTTGGATACCCATGTAGACATTAATGTGGCTAATTTTACCGATGATAACAATTACACTGAAGATTTAGGAAATCAAGTTAATCTTCCAACTATGAAAGCCGGAGGGCTAGATGTTGCTTGGTTCATTGTTTATACAGGACAAGGACCGCTCTCAACTGAGGGGTATAAAAATGCATATGAAAATGCAATAAGTAAGTTTAATGCCATTCATAGATTAACAAAAGAAATCGCACCAGATCAAATTGGTTTAGCAGTAAATTCCTCTGAAGCGAGAGTATTACATCGTTCTGGTAAGAAAGTTGCTATGATTGGTGTAGAAAATGCATATCCTCTTGGTTTAGATATTTCTAGAGTCAAAGAATTTTATGACAGAGGTGCAAGATATATGTCGTTATCTCACAATGGTCACAGTCAGTTTTGCGATTCAAATACTGGAGAAAAAGACAGTTTATGGGTAGATAAGGGGGTGAGTAATCTTGGAAAACAGGTGATAGAGGAAATGAATAAATTGGGGATGATTATTGATGTTTCCCATCCATCAAAACAGTCCATTAAAGATATGATTTCACTATCTAAGGCACCTATTATAGCCTCTCATTCGTCAGCTAGAGCATTATGTAATCATAGTCGAAATTTAGATGATGAGCAATTAGAATGGATGAAGTCTAATGGTGGAGTAGTTCAAGCAGTAGCATTTAGTGCTTATGTCAATTCTGAGAAGCACACTGCATATTCATCTTCATTATCTGAAAAAGTTGAAAATTTGGCCAAAGAAAAAGGAATAGAATTAAAGACTCGGTATCAAATTAGAAAATTAAAGGCTGCTGATCGAGAAATTTACGTAAAAGAATATAGAGCAATGTCGAATGAAGCTGAGCTATCAATGAATGAATTGGATCCAAAACCGGTTAATGTTTCAGATTATGTTGATCATATTGACTATTTGGTTGAAAAAATAGGTTTAGATCATGTTGGTATTAGTTCAGACTTTGACGGTGGGGGTGGAGTTTACGGATGGAGTGATGCATCTGAAACATTGAATATCACAGCAGAGTTATTAAAAAGAGGTTATTCTGAAGGTGAAATTTCCCAATTATGGGGTGGAAATTTACTTCGAGTTTTAGATGATGTAGAAGCTATTGCTAAGAAATTACAAGGCTCAAATAAGATATAAAATAGTTAGATTATTAAATGCAAACAAAAAACCATCCCTAAAGATGGTTTTTTTACTAAAACTAATCAAATTACTTTTTATAAATCAGTTAAGCTTGATTTACAAAAAATATACGTTCAATTATTATGCCAAAAGATATTAAACTTTGAATTTTTTAAAATTTAATTATTAGAGTTATAACTCAAAAAAAATTAAAAGTTTTATGTGATTTATATTTTAAATGGCGTGTTTATGTGCTTTGTAAGATGAACGAACCAAGGCGCCACTTTCTACATACATAAAGCCCATTTCTAGACCTAAAGTTTCGTATTTCTTAAATTGATCTGGTGTAATAAATTCTTTTACCGGTAGGTGTTTTTTTGTGGGTTGTAAGTATTGACCAATTGTTAAAACATCAAGTCCTACACCTTGTAAATCTTTCATGGTTTGAATGACTTCTTCTTCAGTCTCGCCCAAACCTAACATTAATCCGGTTTTGGTTCTCATCCCTTTTTTCTTTAGGTACTGAAGTACATTAAGACTTCTGTCGTATTTTGCTTGAATTCGAACTTCTCGAGTTAATCTTCTGACAGTTTCCATATTGTGAGAAACCACTTCTGGATGTACATGTATTATACGATCTATTTGATTTGTTTTCCCTTGAAAATCTGGAATTAAAGTTTCTAAAGTAGTGTTAGGATTTGCTCTTCTTATAGCATCTACAGTTTCGGCCCAGATAATAGACCCTCCATCTTTTAAATCATCTCTATCAACAGAGGTAATTACGGCGTGTTTAATCCCCATAATTTTAATAGATCTAGCTACTTTTTCAGGTTCATCCCATTCAACCGTTTCGGGTCTTCCGGTTTTCACACCACAAAAACCGCATGATCTGGTACAAATATTACCTAAAATCATAAAGGTAGCAGTACCTTCTCCCCAACATTCACCCATATTTGGGCAACTTCCACTAGTACAAATTGTATTTAATTTATATTTATCTACCAATCCTCTGAGTTCTGTATATTTTTTCCCCACAGGTAACTTTACACGAAGCCATTCTGGTTTTTTAACTCTTTTAGGAAGTACAGCAGTATCGTTAGCCATTATTAATATAATTTATAATGCAAAGTTACGAAGAAAACTATTATAAATTCATTAGAAACCAAGCACTAAATAGTATTAAAAAAATAATTCCACAAATGCTTAATACTTTTAAATATAACGAGGGTTGGTATTCTTTTGGTGTATGTTTACCGGTGATTAATATATAATTCAAAACTGCATAGAATGGAGCAGTTAAAAAAGATAATATCGTAGCTATTTTAACCATTAAACCCATATCATCTCTAAAATATCTTAGGATTATATAAGTTCCTATTCCTAAAAGAATAATCCAAAAGTAATACCTTAATCTTATTTTATTTGAAAATAATAAACTATTGGCTATTGACATTGTTCTAGGAGAGGCATCTAGTGTTGTAATAGTAGTGCTGAACATTGTAGTAAAAGCTGCTATAGCAATAAATACATAGGCGAAATTACCTAAATTTTTAGTGTATAATTCAATTAATTGACTTGCAAAAACACTTCCTTTATTTGAAAAACTTTGCCCCGTCTTGTTCATAACTAAAGCTCCAAGAGCTATAAAACAAAAGGCTAATAGTATAGTTCCTATATACCCAATATTAAAATCGAAAATGGCTTGTTTAGCTGTTGTTTTTTTGAGTGTTGTCTTTTCTTTTTCTACAGACCATATGGATTGCCATATTGATATGTCTAAAGGCGCTGGCATCCAACCTAAAAACGCAATTAAAAAATAAATTTCAATAGTTTCTTCAGGGAATACTTGAATAAATGAATAAGTATGGTTGTTTTTTGTGATGGCTACACTAACAGCAATGAGTGTTGATATAGTTAATATTAAAATAACATATTTCATTAAGGTATCTAAAAGTTTGTATTTACCAACGATTAATAAAGAAATACTAAGAATTATAATTAAAAAAGACCAAGTAATCATATCAAAAATTCCAAAAAGATTAACTGCTAAAGCAGCTGTAACTATAGTAACTGCAGCTTGAATAATGAACATAGTAATAAAACTAATGCAGTAGCTTATTACTAAAACACCCCTTCCTAATTTATGATAACCATCTAATAATGTCTCTCCAGTAGCCGCAGCATATCTTGAGCCAAATTGGAAAAATGGATACTTAAAAATTGCAGCTAAGAATAATACCCATAACAATCCAAAACCAAAATCAGCACCAGCTCTTGTAGATTGAACAAGGTGAGATACACCTATAGCCGCACCTGCAAAAAGTAACCCCGGACCTAAAGATTTTAGGATTTTTTTCATTAGGATTTATTTATAATCTCTGCTAATATTTTTTTAGCACGTAATAATTTTACTTTGATATTACTCATAGGTTCATCTAAGTGTACAGAAATTTCCTTGTATGTTAATTCTTTAAAAAAACGTAAATGAATAACTTCTTGATATTTTGGTTTGAGTTGTTTGATGTCTTCAAGAAGCTTGGCTAGGTTTTGTTCAGTAATAAGCTTGTCTTCAGGAGTTGGATTATTATCAACAATTTTATACGCTTCAGCTTCTTGATCTTCGCTGGTAGTAGTATTGATAGATTTTTTATTTTTTCTAATCAAATCAATATGTATATTTTTAGAAATTGTAGTTAACCAAGTTTTGAATTGATATTTGTTGTCAAAACTATTAATCTTGTCAAATGCTTTTGAAAACGATTGGATGGTAATATCTTCTGCATCATTTTCATTTTGAGTTCTTTTTAATTGATAGTTATAAATGTCTGACCAAAAGTGATGTAATAAAAAGTTAAAAGAACTTTGGTCTCCTTGTTTTGCTTTCTTAATGTGATTAGCCAAAATTTCTTTAGTTATTTCCAATGCTTAATTTTTGAAATGGAGTAGGATATAAATATAACAAATTGAAATAGAACTAAAAATACTTCTGTAAATGGTAAAAAATATAGAACACTTTTTTTTTGCAATTTTTTTGCAGTAGTACCAACGATTATGGAAGTAAAAGTTATATAGCTTAAAATAATACTTAATGTGTAGTAGTCTGCTTTATAATAAAGTAAAATAGGAATCAAGCATATTAAAAGTAGTTTTGAGCTACTAAATAATCCTAAGAAAAATTTATGTTTAAAATTATAATGTGAAATTGTATTTAATTGTTTTATCTTATGAGTAAACCATTTTTTTAGTGTGTTTGGAGTTTTTGTAATTATAAAGCTATTAGGGCTTACTACATTAGTTGTATTAGATGAGTTAGATGCATCTCTGATAAAAAGATCATGATGCCCAGATTCTATTCTGATATGATTTATAAAACCATTAACTCTATAAAATTCACTTTTTTTGTAGGCTAGATTTTTTCCATCAGCTACATAAGATGACCCAAATTTTGTATAGGAGTAAGATTGGATTGTAGACAATAATTTGTCAAATCGAATTAAAATATTTAAAAAAGAATATTTTTTTGATGCGTATGCTCCATGACCTATTACAATAGATTTTGATTCAGAAAAATGAACAGTCATCTCTTTAATCCATTTTTTTGAACTAGGCATACAGTCAGCATCTATAAAAAGTAATTGTTCATGTTTTGCTGACTTAATCCCTAGTGTTAACGCATACTTTCTATTTCCCCAAAAAGCTTCATTATTTTTAACGTCAACAATTTTTATTCTTGAATCATTGTCTTGAAATTTTTTCATTACCACTAATGTTTCATCATTTGATGCATTATTAATAAAGATTAATTCATAGTTTTTATACTCTTGTTCTTGGAGTAGTGGAATAAGTCTAGCTAGATGTTGAGCATTGTTTTTAGCATACACAATAACAGATACAGGAATAAATTCATCAAAAGATTTGATTGAAACTTTATGAAATATTAATGATGTAAACGAGATGTAGTAACATAGTTGAACTACTGCAGAAACTACAAAAGTGTAGAATAAAACAGTAATGACCATTGAAATTTAATTATGTGTTGGTTCTGTACAATCTTCAAATTGATCTGAAGTTTTTCCACAAAAACCGCAGGCCTCACCAGTTTTATTTAGCATAGGATTTTGACTAGCACAGGTTCCGGCAAATTCACCATCTTTTTTTGCCCATATTTTTATGGCTATTCCTGCTACACCAATAGCAAGTAGGGCAATGGTTATTACGATAAGTTTCATTTAATGATTTTTAGGTCTTACAAAGATAAATAATTCTGCTAAGACATTGGCGTAATTAAGCATTGTTCTTGTTTATTCAAAAAATAAAAAGACATGTATTTTATCATTAAATAATTTATTCAATAACATTCACCTCGATATCCAAGGTAATTTCGAAAATAGATAAAATAGTTTTTTGAATTTTTTTAGCAAGCATATAAATGTCTGTTCCACTTGCTTTATCAAAATTTACTAAGACAAGAGCTTGATGTTTATGAATTCCGCAATCTCCAAACCTTTTCCCTTTAAAACCAGCTCTTTCAATTAACCAACCCGCTGGAATTTTATAATCATTAGAAGGATCATCTTTCTTAGAAGATGGTATTTTATAAAATGGAATATTTGGATATTTTTCTTGTAGTTTTTTAAATTGTTTTGAACTTACAATAGGGTTTTTAAAAAAGCTACCACTATTTCCTATTTTTTTTGGATCAGGTAATTTAGCCTGTCTAATATTAATAACAATATCAGATATGTCTTTTATAGTTGGGTAACTAATTTTTCTAATTGCTAATTCTTTCTCAATAGCGCCGTAATTGGTGTTTAAATGATGATTTATTTTTGTGAGTTTAAAACGAACTGAAGTAATAACAATTCTTTCTTTTAATTCATTTTTAAAAATAGAATTACGATATCCAAAATCACATTCTTTATTGGAAAATTCAATTTTTTTTGCACTGTTTAAATCTATCCCTTCAACTTTGGTAATTACATCTTTTACCTCTACACCATATGCTCCAATATTTTGAATTGGTGATGTTCCTACTTTTCCAGGAATTAAAGAAAGGTTTTCAACACCACCATAATTTTGAGAAATACACCACAGAACAAATTCATGCCAATTCTCACCAGCATTAACTGTTAGCTCTACTTCACTTTCATTTTCGTAATGTATGGATATGCCTTTTATATTAATGTGTATGACAAGCTTGTCTATGTTTTTAGTAAGTAACATATTGCTACCACCACTTAGTAAGAAAACATCCTTTTCTTGGGATAAGATTTTTTGTAGTTTAATAAAATTATCAACAGAAACAAATCTACTGGCTGTAACATCTATACCGAAAGTATTGTAGGGCTTAAGAGAAATGTTTTGTTGAATATTCAAGTCTATTTTATTTAAGAGTATGAAATTTTAAATAATAAAATGTTGTTTATCTAATCAAACTTACATTTTTTATTTTTTATAAGAAGCTAAAGCGATCTTTAAAATTTCAACACATCTAACTAAATCTTCTTTATTTAAGACATAAGCCATACGAACTTGATTTTTACCCTCACCTTCACTAGAATAAAAACCACTGGCTGGAGCCACCATCACAGTTTCATTATTGTGGTGAAATTCTTCTAAAATCCAGCGTGCGAAATGATCTGTATCAGTCACAGGTAATTCTGCTATACAGTAAAAAGCACCTTTTGGATTAGCAACTTTTACACCCTCAATTTTTTTTAATTCAGTTATTAGCGTATCTCTTCTCTCAACATATTCGTCGATAACCTCATCGAAATAAATTTGAGGAGTATCTAGGGCTGCTTCACTAGCCAATAAAGCATAGGTTGGTGGACTTAATCTAGCTTGGGCAAATTTGATAGCAGTATCCATAAAACTTTTGTTTTTTGAAACTATACAACCAATTCTTGCACCACACATACTATATCGCTTTGAGACAGAATCAATCATAATTGCATGCTGTTCTAAACCAGCTTCAGACATTACAGAATGATGGGTGTTACTATCATAAGCAAACTCTCTGTAGACCTCATCTGCAATTAAGAATAAATCGTGTTTTAATACGAGCTGCTTTAATTTCAGAATTTCTTCCTTACTGTAAAGATACCCGGTTGGGTTACCGGGGTTACAAATTAAAATTGCTTTAGTTTTTTTAGTTATTAATTTTTCAAAATCATCAATATTGGGAAGTGCAAAATTATTTTCAATTTTTGAAATCACAGGAACAACTGTAACACCAGATGCGGTAGAAAACCCGTTATAATTTGCATAAAATGGTTCTGGGATAATAATTTCATCACCTGGGTCAGTAATACTCCCCATAGTAAATAATAGCGCCTCAGATCCACCAGTGGTGGCAATAATATCTTGAGAAGTTACATCAATGTTATTTTTTTTGTAATAATTAGTTAACTTTTCTCTATAAATTTCGGACCCCTCAGATCTTGCATATGAAAGTACCTCAATACTGTTATTTTTAACAGCATCTAAAGCAACTTTAGGTGTTTTTATGTCTGGTTGACCAATATTTAAGTGGTATACTTTTATTCCGTTTTTTTTAGCAGCTTCTGCAAAAGGAACTAATTTTCTTATGGGAGACTGAGGCATCAGTTCTCCTTTTTTTGATATTAAAGGCATTTAATTGTTATGTAGTTTATAGTTTTTTAATTATCTATAGATAGTAAATTTTTTTTCTTTTCGAATGATACTGTTTTTTCAATATAGCCTTTAATTTTTACCATTTTACGCTCATTTTTTGCATTTGAGAAAATAGTGATGGCTTTAGAAAATCCCCCAAGTCTTTTGGTATCATAAGCAACTTCAATTTTCCCATCCTCGCCTGGCATTATTGGATGATTTGGTTTTTTTGGTACTGTACAACCACAAGAAGCTTGGACCCTTGAAATAATTAAAGGTGATTTTCCTATGTTAGTAAATTCAAAGACTCTAACACCGTCAGCTCCTGAGATTATTTTACCATAATTAATGGTCTCAGTTTTGAATTTAAATTCTGGTTTTAAGTCCTCGACTTCTTGAGCAATAGAAATAGTAGTCGTTAATATTATAAGAAATGTAAAAAACTTTTTCATAAAAATTAAGGTTTTAAAAAAATCATAACAAATTTAATCAAAAATAATTCAACAGACTTTTAATTACTACAGATAATTGTACTTTTGCACACTTAAGGCAAAAAGTATAATAAGTATGAGTATTCCATCAAAATATGATGCAAGTTTAGTTGAAAGTAAATGGTATGACTATTGGATGAAACACAATTATTTTCATTCCGAAGTAGACGATAGAGAGCCTTATACCATTGTAATTCCTCCTCCTAACGTAACTGGAGTTTTGCATATGGGACATATGCTGAATAATACCATTCAGGATGTGCTGATTAGACATGCCCGTTTGTCTGGTAAAAATGCTTGTTGGGTTCCTGGAACAGATCATGCCTCTATTGCCACTGAAGCTAAGGTTGTTGCTAAATTAAAAGAACAAGGAATTGATAAAAATGATCTTACTCGTGAAGAGTTTTTAGCACATGCTTGGGAATGGAAGTCTGAATATGGTGGTATTATTTTAGATCAGCTTAAGAAACTAGGTGCCTCATGTGATTGGGAAAGAACAGCCTTTACTATGGACCCTGACATGTCTGAGTCTGTAATAAAAGTTTTTGTTGATTTATTTAATAAAGGATTGATCTACAGAGGTTTTAGGATGGTGAATTGGGATCCAGAGGCGAAAACAACCTTATCTGATGAAGAGGTGATCTATGAAGAAAAGCAGGGTAGTCTGTACTATATAAAATATAAAATTGAGGGAAGTGATGAGTTTTTAACTATAGCTACAACACGTCCTGAAACTATTTTTGGTGATTCGGCAATTTGTATTAATCCTACGGATCCTCGTTTTAAACATCTTAAAGGTAAAAAAGCAATAGTTCCTATTTGTAATCGTGTTATCCCTATCATTGAAGATGAATACGTTGATTTAGAGTTTGGAACAGGTTGTTTAAAAGTTACACCAGCCCACGATGAAAATGATAAGATTTTAGGGGATAAACATACATTAGAAGTAATAGATATTTTCAATGAAGATGCTTCTTTAAATTCATTTGGTTTACATTATGAAGGAAAAGACAGATTTGTTGTTCGTAAAGAAGTAACTAAAGAATTAGAGGAAATAGGGTTTCTAGTCAAAATAGAAGTTCACACTAATAAAGTTGGGACCTCTGAAAGAACCAAGGCTGTTATTGAACCAAGATTGTCCGATCAGTGGTTTTTGAAAATGGAAGATCTAGTAAAACCAGCAATTAAAGCTGTTTTAGGTGATGACACTGCTATAAACCTCTATCCTAAAAAATTTGAAAATACCTACAGACATTGGCTGGAAAATATTCGTGATTGGAATATTTCTAGACAGTTGTGGTGGGGTCAACAAATTCCTGCCTATTTTTATGGAAATGGCAAAAATGATTTTGTAGTTGCAGAAACTAAGGAAGAAGCCTTTCAAATTGCAAAGAAAAAACTATCGGATTCTACTCAAGAATTTAAGGGATCTTTCTCAATTAATGACTTACGACAAGATGAAGATGCACTAGATACATGGTTTTCATCTTGGCTTTGGCCAATGTCGGTTTTTGATGGTATAAGAAATCCAGAAAATAAAGAAATAAAATATTATTATCCAACAAATGATTTGGTAACTGGGCCAGATATTTTATTTTTCTGGGTAGCCAGAATGATTATTGCAGGATATGAATACAAAAATGAAAAACCATTTCACAATGTTTATTTAACAGGGTTAGTTCGCGATAAACAACGACGTAAGATGTCTAAATCTTTAGGGAATTCCCCAGATGCCTTAAAACTTATTGAAACTTATGGAGCTGATGGAGTTAGAGTAGGATTGTTGTTGAGTTCTGCAGCAGGAAACGATTTGATGTTTGATGAAGAACTATGTCAACAAGGAAAACAGTTTGCAAATAAAATTTGGAATGCGTTTCGTCTCATTAAAGGTTGGGAGATTGATAAAACCATACCTCAACCTCAAACAGCAAGTATTGGATTATCATGGTATAACGCTAAATTTCAAAGAGCTTTAGCAGAGATAGAAGATCACTTTTCTAAGTATCGATTATCAGACGCTTTAATGATTATTTATAAATTAATTACTGATGACTTTTCTTCTTGGCTTTTGGAAATTGTAAAACCCGCATATCAACAACCAATTGATGCAACTACATTTAATGAAATAGTTAAAATTTTAGAAAATAATTTAAAAGTATTACATCCGTTCATGCCTTTTTTAACAGAGGAGATATGGCATCATATTGCACGAAGAACACCTGAAGAGGCTCTAATTATAGCCAATTATCCAATTCAAAAAGACTATGATAATGAAGTCATTTTAAAATTTGATATGGCTTCAGCTATTATTTCTGGAATAAGAACCATAAGAAAAGATAAGAATATTCCTTTTAGAGATCCCATTAAATTATATGTTATAAACAGAGAAATTAAAAATAATCAGTTTCATGCTCTCATACAAAAATTAACAAATACATCAGCTATAGAAGATGTTTCAGAAAAAGTTGATGGAGCCTCCTTTAGGGTTAAATCTAATGAGTATTTTGTGCCTATTTCTGAGGAGAATATTGATGTAGAGGCTGAGATTTTGAAACTAGAATCAGAGCTAAAAAGAGCAAGAGGTTTTCTTACAGGTATTCAAAAAAAATTATCAAATGAACGTTTTGTTCAAAATGCTCCTGAGCAGGTTATTATTCTAGAACGGAAGAAAGAGTCTGATACATTGGCAAAAATAAATACAATATTAACAAGTCTTGATAGATTAAAATAATTGAACAAGTTTTAGAATTAACTTTTTTAACCTAAAAATTCTTATAAACATATGTTAATACTAGTGTTGTAGTGTTTTTTTTTATGTTAAATATTCACTAATTTTTTTGTGTGTGCGAGTATTTTTTGTAGTTTTATTTCGAAATTAAATTAAAAACCCGTGAAAATTACCCCGAAACCAACATGTGCGATTGCGTATTCCATCCAACAATTAGGTGACAAATGGTCATTACTAATTTTAAGGGATTTAATCATACATAAAAAAACCAGATTCAAAGAGCTAAGAGAATCTAAAGAAAAAATTGCTAGTAACATACTTGCTAATAGGTTAAAATCTTTACAAGTCAATGGTTTTATTGAAAAATTAGATCCTACAGGTACAAAGAAAAGTACTCAGTATATTGCTACTGATAAAGGAATTGCTGCAGTACCTATTATCATTGAATTGTATCTTTTCTCTATAAATTTTATTGAAGAAGATTTATTAAATGAGTCTCAAATGAGTATAAAAAAACAGATAATATCCAATAGGTCATTATTTGAAGAGACTAGAAAAAGTGAGTATACTTTCTTTGTTAATAAATTAAAAGAAGAATTAAACAAAGTTAAACTCCTAGTTCAACT
>ENA-UZWZ01004880-UZWZ01004880.1-metagenome-genome-assembly--contig:-Day-4-25m-contig-4880_pt1 | contig 19484 bp, 17 predicted proteins | sample MGYA00260346_ERZ794906 | MGnify/ENA metagenome assembly ERZ794906 | reverse complement strand
CGACCAATGATCCGTTCAGAAATCCTAAAAGAAATTGCCCCGATCATTCGTGATCACCTCGTCGTCTGTAACATCGGCCTTCCAAGCCAAGAGTTGCACATGATCGACGACCAGCCGACCAATTTCTACATGCTCGGCACTATGGGACTGTCGTCATCGATCGGTTTTGGCGTGGCTTTGGCACAAGACAAACCGGTTATCTCAATCGACGGAGACGGCTCGGTACTTACCAACCTTGGTACACTGCCAACAATCGCCAACAACGCGACGGGCAACTACACGCTGCTGATCATCGACAATGGGTCATATGGCTCGACCGGCGACCAACCGACCTATGCTGGCAAGAAAACATCGCTGGCAGCCGTGGCAAATGCCTGTGGTTGCGACAACGTGATCGAGGTTCAGGACAAGGACCTTGGACCGGTATTGCAGGGCGCGATTGACAGCGATGAGATGACGATCATCGTTTGCAAATGTGACAGCGGCAACATCAAACTGCCAGTTATCACAATGGATCCGGTCGTGATCCGCCATCGCTTTATGGAAGCTGTCAAAGCCTGATGAACACATCTGCCATCCACAGCTCCGAGGACGCTCGTCGTTTTGCAAAACGGCGTCTACCTTGGATGGTGTTTGACTATATTGATGGCTCCGCAGGGGCCGAAACTGGGGCAGCGCGCAATCGTGCTGCCCTAGATGCCATGACACTGCGGCCCCGCATCCTGCGTGACGTTAGCCAGAGATCGCTCTCAACAAAGCTATTTGGCAAGACGACACAGCGTCCGTTTGGCATTGCACCCATGGGCATGTGCAACCTGTCCGCACCGGGGGCCGACCTTATGCTCGCGCGTTTGGCAGCGCGGTTTGATATCCCGCATGGCGTTTCGACCGTGGCCTCGACCCCGATGGAAAAGATCATTGAAGTGGCAGAAGGCAACGCTTGGTTCCAGCTCTATTTTAGTGGCGATGGCGCAGGCACCTTCAAACTGGTTGAGCGTGCCAAGGCCGCAGGCTACGAAACTTTAGTGCTGACCGTCGATGTCCCAGAAGTCGGTCGACGCCCACGTGAACTGCGTCATGGTTTCAAAATGCCGTTTAAGATCGGGCCAAGCCAATTCATCGACTTTGCCCTACATCCACGATGGTCGCTAACCTCGCTTGCTGCTGGTGCCCCTCAGATGGCGAATTTCCTGATGGACGGGTTTGAATTTGACCGCACCGAAAGCCGCGCCCGCGCCACATGGGAAACATTGGCCCAAATACGAAACATGTGGACAGGCAATCTCGTTGTAAAAGGCGTTTTGGATGTTGAGGATGCTATCGCACTCAAGGACGTTGGGGTGGACGGAATTCAAGTCTCAAGCCACGGCGCGCGGCAACTTGAAAGCGCACCCTCTCCATTTGCGCAGCTACCAATCATTCGCAAAGCTCTTGGCCCGGATTTTCCAGTATTCTTCGACAGCGGATTACGTTCTGGCGAAGATGCACTCAAAGCGCTCGTTTCCGGTGCTGATTTCACGTTCTTCGGCCGATCACTACAATTCGCAATGGCCGCCGCCGGAGAGCGCGGATTGGCACAATTGTGGGACGTGTTGAGTGATGAAATGAGCATCGCGATGGCACAGACTGGATTGGTTGGGTTGGAAAAGGGTATTGCAACCGACATGTCGCCCAAAACTACCTAGTTTTATAACTCAAATTGGCTTTGAAAGTGCATGGGGCCAACTCAGGCAGCTTTGAACGAGCGGAGTACACTTCTACTTGCGGCTACCAATGGCGCGTGAACGTCTTTCAATATTTGCACGCGATCAAATCGTTCAGGATCTTGATTGACTGCGCTGCGCAATGCATCGCCAAAAGCCATTCGAAGTTCAGTACCAATATTGAATTTGCAAATTTTTGAAGTGCGCGCCAACATCGTCCGCTGCGCAAGTGGAACGCCTGATCCACCGTGGATGACCAGTGGAATTTCGGTCATGGCTTCGATCGCGCGAATTCGTTCGACGTCTAATCCACCCTCTTTGTCTTGCTGAAGATGCACGTTGCCAACGGATATTGCCATTCCATCAACACCTGTTTCGCACGCGAACTTGGCGGCTTCTTCAGGATCGGTGCCTGCTGAATTTTCTCCGCCCGAGTATCCTACAAAGCCAATTTCGCCTTCGCAGGAAATACCAGCGTCATGCGCCATTTCGGCAATTCGTCCAGTTTCTTCAATGTTCTGAGACAGTGGCTTTCGCGAACCATCAAACATCAGAGACGTAAACCCACTGTCCAGTGCTTCCTTACACTCATCAAAAGTGTAGCCGTGATCAAGATGGGCCACGACCGGAACAGATGCTTGTTCTGCAAGATGGCGGAACATTTTACCGAGTATTGGCAGCGGTGTATGCTCACGACACGATGGTCCAGCCTGAAGAATAACCGGTACTTCCTCTTCTTCGGCAGCAGCAACATATGCACGCATATCTTCCCAGCCGAGTGTCACAAGACCAGCGACTGCGTAACCGCCTTTTAGTGCGGGTTGCAGGACTTGTGCGAGTGTTGCCAGAGTCATTTGAACTTCGCGATCATGTCTTTGATCCCAGGAATAGTTTCAACCTGAGCAGCATGGGTGGGTTGGAAGTACTGAACGAGACTGCGCTGGGTCAGGCCACCAAGGATCGTGAAATAATACATCTCATACCCTGGAAGGGCACAACAAGGGTGATACCCATTGTCAATTAACACGGTAGAGCCGTTGACGATGTGATACGCATCACCCGGTTCATTGTCGACGCGCTGAAGCATCTGCAAACCTGAGCCATAGTCCGGTTTGAAGCGGAAATTGTAGCACTCATCATGATGTGTCTCGATCGGCAATCTTTCGGTATCGTGCTTGTGGCTGGGGAAACCAGACCATCCGCCTGCGCCAACTGTATAAAGCTCGCTAACCAACAGGCGCCCAACTTTGTCGTGCTGCTTTTGGCCGAGAATGTGCTTGATTTTGCGATGCGTTTTCGTGTCGTCCGAACCATATTGAACTAGGTCGTGTTCGCGAACGTCGAACGGATCCAAGACCTTCTCGTACTTCGCACCAGCAATGAAGACCTCGGTCGCCTCAGACACGCACACAATCGTAGATGTGGCGCCAGTTGGCACATACACGCCTTGCGGATCGCCATCCCAAACATCGACGCCTCGGCCGCCTATTGTTTTGTAGGATTGACCTTCCACGTCCACGTCAACCGTTCCGGTTGCCGGCACAATACAAGTTTCATATCCTGGGACTTGATACTCAAATGCCTCGCCCATTTTGAGCTTCACGATGTTTAAATAAACCAACGGGACGTTGTCGTTATCGACGTCAACTATCGCTTGATTGCGGTTGTTGTGGGGGGCGATATGCATGGTCCTGTCCTTTTATGCTTCAGTCGGGCCGGTATGGTTTGCCAGAAAGTCTTTAAGTTGCGCCTTGTACGGCATAGCTGGCGCGCAACCGGGTTTTGAAACCACTATTGAGGCACATGCAGAACCGCGCAAAACGGCCTGTTTTAGATCAAAACCATCGGCAATCGAAACGAGCAAACCGGCCATAAAACTATCACCTGCACCGTTTGGTTTTACGGCTTGAACTGGATAAATGCCTGTTCGGATTTCTTCTCCGTCAGCAAATGTGATCGCGCCTGCTTCACCCATTTTGTAGATGACAATTCGCCCTGGTTTTGCAGCCAGTTCGCGGGCTTTGTCCAAACCCTTTTCGATACCGCCTGCCATAAAGCCGAACTCTTCGTCGTTTCCAACAATAAGATCGCTCTCTTCACCAGCGCGAGAAAGGACATCTGCCGCGATCTTTGGTGAAGGCCAACTATATGGCCTGTAATCAATATCAAAGATTACTGGCAGTCCTGCCGAACGGACGTTTTCAAATGCACGAAAAGTCGCTTCGCGCGAAGGCTCAGATGCAAAAACGGTACCTGCAGAAACCACAGCGGTGAAATTGCTGTATTCCACGACATCTACGTCTGCGTTTGTCACCTGAAAATCTGCGGCGCCATTTCGGTAAATGACGTTTTGGAAATCCTCTATACAGCTTTCATAGATAGCCAAGGACGTGCGGAATTCTCCGCCAACTGAGCGCACATATTGCGTGTCCACGCCATAATGCCCAAGTCGATTGAGGCAAAACCTTCCCACGGCATCATCTGAGACCGAAGTAACCAAAGCGGAATGTCCACCGAGCTTGCTAATTCCAACACAAATGTTTGCCGACGAACCGCCGAGGTCCGCTTGAAAACTCTCGGCGTGTTCGCTTTTAACGTCAATTGGCGCAGCAAACATATCCATGCCAGCACGTCCAAAGACCGCAAACCGGTTGCCGCGAATACCGTCCAACAGCGTAGTCATTAAACACCCTTTCGCTGTTTAGAACGAGAGGATTCCCAATCAACATGGGCGTCGCGGACGCGATCGCTGTCCGTAACATGGGGTGTGCCGACTTCCCACCATGTATGACCTTCTGTGGTCCATCCCTCATACGGATCAACGTTCATGACGATGACATAGGTTTTGTCAGAAGCCTTCGCACGCTTGAACGCTTCCGTCAGTTCAGCCGGGTTGGTGACGGATTCAGCCGTAGCCCCCATCGATCTAGCGTGCGCTTCGAAATCAACACCAAATGCTTCCGGGATTGTTGGAGAATCTGCGATCAGATTGTTAAAGCTTTCGTTTCCGGTGTTGTTTTGCAACTTGTTGATCACTGCAAAACCACCGTTATCAAGTACCAACACGATCAGCTTTTTCTGGGTCAGAACCGAAGAATAGATGTCTGAATTCAGCATCATGTAAGAGCCGTCGCCGCAGAAAGTTATCGTGTCCTGATCAGGTTCGCGCTCGGATTGCGCGATACGAGCGCCCCAAGCCCCAGCGATTTCGTAGCCCATGCACGAAAACCCAAACTCAACATCAACCGTCCCAATATCGAGCGTGCGCCAATTGGCCGTCACTTCCGCAGGCAAACCACCAGCCGCCGCAACCACGCGATCTCGGTTATCGCAAAGTGAATTCACAACACCAATGGCTTGTGCGTAAGAGTTTGGACGATTGCCATCATAGGAAACGTTATTCGCAACGTATGAGTCCCACTTCTGGCGTTCAGCCTGTGCGGTTCTAACCCAATCATCTGCGCCTTTATGGCCCCCCAGCGCGTCAGAAAGCGCAATAAGTGAGTGCTTTGCGTCCCCCACAATGGGAAGCGACATATGCTTGCCAGCATCGTGTCGCGCAGCATTCACCGAAATAAAGCGGGCCTCTTTGTCGAACGCGGTCCAAGAACCGGTCGTGAAGTCTTGTAGACGGGTGCCCACGGCAAGAATGACATCTGCATTCTCAGCAGTTGCATTTGCACTGTCCGAGCCGGTCACGCCAAGCGGACCTATATTGAGAGGATGTGTTTCAACCATATTCGCTCGACCGGCTATCGTCTCAACAACTGGTATATTGTGACGCTCAGCAAAGCTGGTCAGCTCGACGACGGCTTTTGAATACTGAACACCCCCGCCCGCGATAATCATTGGGCGTTGCGCCGATTTCAAAAGGGCGACCGCGTCTGCGATCTCATCGGAATCTGGCGACTGACGACGGATGCGATGGATCTTTTTCGCGAAAAAGACTTCGGGGTAGTCGAACGTCCAACCTTGAACGTCTTGCGGCAATCCCAGAAAAGCCGGCCCACAATCACCCGGATCTAGCATTGTCGCTATTGCGGCGGGCAGAGACTGGATGATTTGCGCAGGGTGTGTAATGCGATCCCAGTAGCGCGACACTGGCTTAAAAGCGTCGTTGGCGCCAAACGTAGGATCGTTGAAATTCTCCATTTGCTGCAACACTGGATCGGGCAAGCGGGTTAGGAACGTATCCCCACACAGCAGCAACATTGGAAGACGGTTTGCATGCGCCAAGGCCGCAGCAGTAACGAGGTTTAGTGTGCCCGGACCGGCTGAAGCCGTGCAGAACATAAAACGCTGACGCAACCATTGCTTGGCATAGCCAGAAGCTGCAAAACCCATGCTTTGTTCATTTTGACCCCGGTAAAGCGGCAGGTCTTCACGATGATTGTACAACGCCTCACCAAGACAGGTCACGTTACCGTGGCCAAAAATGCCAAAGCCACCACCACAAAGGCGCATTTCTTCGCCGTCGATTTCGATGTGTTGTTGCGACAACCAACGAATAATCGCTTGGGCTGTGGTCAACCGAATAGTCTTGTTCGCCACTTGAGCACTCCTGCACGATGCGCGTAAATCTGAACCGGAACCGATTGCCACTTGCGCGGTTCCGAATCCCAAGTTACAGCTTTTGCAACCGGTTGCAAATACATTCAACACCGGATGGGAGAGACCTTATGACAGCTATCGGTATCGGTATAGTCGGTGGTGGATATATGGGGAAAGCTCATGCTGTTGCCATGTCTTCCGTCGGTGCTATTTTTGATACTGCACTGCGCCCTCGTCTGGAAATGGTAGCAGCTTCCTCGCACAGCTCTGCCGAAAACTATCGCAAGAAATTCGGATTTTTGCGAGCAGCGGATAATTGGAAACATCTGGTTGAAGACCCCAACGTTGAAGCCATCGTTATTGCGTCTCCTCAGGACTCGCACCGTGAAATCGCGGAAGCGGCATTTTCACTCGGCAAACCTGTTCTTTGCGAAAAACCTTTGGCAGGCTCGTTAGAAGACGCAAGGGCCATGGTCAAAGCCGCTGAAGCTTCTGGCGTCGTGAATATGGTTGGGTTCAACTATATTCGCACTCCAGCCAGTCAATATGCACGTCAACTGCTCGCCGAAGGCGCAATTGGAAATGTCACTTGGTTTCGGGGCGAACATACCGAGGACTTTTTGGCAAATCCTTCAAGCCCACATAATTGGCGGTGCGAAGGCATAGCAAACGGAAATATGGGCGATTTAGCCCCTCACCCCATAAACGCAGCTTTGGCCCTGATGGGACCAATTGAAAGCGTTATGGCAGAGATTGAAACAGTCCATCCCTCCCGTCCAGGTGGGACAGTGACAAATGACGATCATGCACAAATCATGTGTCGGTTTGCGAATGGCGTACGCGGCCATATCTATTCCAGCCGCGTCGCAACTGGCCGCAAAATGGGTTATGCGTATGAAATTCATGGCACAAAGGGCGCGATCCGATTTGATCAGGAAGATCAAAACACACTCTGGCTTTATAAGGCAGAGGGCCCCGAAGCCGAACGTGGTTTCCGTAAAATCCTGATAGGGCCAGCGCATCCTGATTATGAACCCTTCTGTCAGGGGCCAGGTCATGGGACCGGTTATCAGGATCAAATTATCATTGAGGCTAAAGATTTCCTTGAAGCAATAGCTTCAGGCGAGTCTCGATGGCCAAGTTTTCGCGACGGGTTATCCGTTGCTGAAGTTATTGAAGCAGCACAATTATCTGCGCAACGCGGGGCTTGGACGCCCGTAACGCAGGTCTGAGGAGAACTCACTATGACAATTCGTATTGGCAACGCGCCGTGTTCTTGGGGCGTCGAATTTGCAGACGATCCACGAAATCCGACGTGGCGNNTCCGTGCTCAAAGATTGCTCTGATGCCGGATACAAAGGGATCGAACTTGGGCCAGTTGGCTTTATGCCAGAAGATCCTGCGGTTCTCAGCGAAGCGCTTGATGAGTTCGATCTAGAGCTAATTGGCGGCGTTGTATTCCGCGCCTTCCACGATCCGGATGCATGGGACGATGTGATGGATGGTGCGAAGCGCACCTGTGAGGCGCTTAAGGCCCATGGTGCTAAGCATTTCGTTTTGATTGATTCAATTTCCCCAAGGCGTGCTCCTACTGCTGGCCGTGCCGACGAAGCTGAGCAGATGGATAACTCCGAATGGGCTGCCTATCGGGATCGCATTGTGACCGTGGCCAAAATGGGCGCCGAGGAATACGGGCTTATACCAGAACTGCACCCGCATGCAGGCGGGTTTATGGACTTCGAACCAGAGGTCGAGCGCATTCTTTCTGAGGTTGATCCAGAAGACTTAAAGCTTTGCATCGATACAGGCCATTGCACCTATGCCGGGTTTGATCCCGTTGCGTTTATGGAGCGACATATGGAGCGCATTACATATGTGCATTTCAAATCCACAGACGCGGCGGTCAAGGCTAAGGCCATATCAAACCGCACAGGTTTTTATGACGCCTGCGGGCAAGGAATATTCTGCAATCTGGCTGATGGTGAGGTAAATCTTCCAGCTGTACGCCAGTTGTTGCTCTATAGTGGCTACGAAGGTTGGTGCACGATCGAACAGGATTGCGATCCAACGCTAGATCCAGACCCGCTTAGCGATGCACGGAAAAACCGCGAATACCTCGAAAGCATCGGCTTCAAATAAGGATCAAAATCATGGCAAAACTAAAATGGGGCATGATCGGCGGCGGAGAAGGCAGCCAGATTGGGCCAGCACATCGCTTGGGAGCACAGGCTGACGGCCTATTTGAATTCACTGCTGGGGCACTGGATCACCGAGCAGACGTTGGCAAAGAATATGCTCAGCGTCTGGGGATAGCAGCCGATCGCGCATACGGCAGCTGGCAAGAAATGCTTGAGGGCGAGAAAGGTCGTGACGATCGCATCGATCTGGTCACGGTGGCGACCCCGAACGCGACGCATTTTGAGATCACCAAAGCGTTTCTTGAAGCTGGCTTTAACGTGCTCTGCGAAAAGCCGATGACGATGACCGTTGAAGAAGGCGAAGACATTGTTCGCGTTGCCGAAAAAACAGGCAAGATATGCGCCGTCAATTATTGCTATTCAGCCTATCCAATGGTTCGCCAGGCGCGTGCAATGGTGCAAGCGGGTGAACTTGGAAAAGTTCGTTTGGTCGTAACCAACTTCAGCCACGGCCATCATGGCGACGCTGGTGATGCAGACAATCCCCGCGTTCGTTGGCGTTACGATCCCGCTATGGCAGGTGTGTCTGGTCAATTCGCGGATTGCGGCATTCACGCCATGCACATGGCAAGTTTCGTGTGTAACGACGAAGTTGAGACACTTTCAGCCGATTTTGCATCAACCATCGCAAGCCGTGAGTTGGAAGATGACGCCATGGTCAATTTCCGGATGTCAGGTGGGACAGTGGGGCGTCTCTGGACCTCTTCAGTTGCAATCGGTCGACAGCATGGCTTCGAAATTCAAGTATTTGGCGAAACAGGCGGATTGCGCTGGCATGCGGAACAACCGAACCAGTTGATCTACACACCGGTTGGTGGTCGTACCCAGATCATCGAAAAAGGCGAAGGTGGTCTACATAATGACGCCGTCCGCCTATCGCGTGTTGCCATCGCCCACCCCGAGGGCTTCCCCTTGGCCGTTGCAAACATCTACTGCGATTTAGCAAGTGCTATTGGTGGTGAAAAACGTGACGAGCTTCCCAGCGCCGCTGATGGCGTACGCTCGATGGCCGCTGTCCACACAGCGGTAGCCTCGGCTAAAGCGGACGGTGAATGGATGGACGCCCGTCCACCAATGTTCCGCTAGTTAGAACGAAGCGTGCCACGTTCGACGACGTGGCACGGAAACAGCTGAGACTCTGGCGCTTGCTCGGGTTCGTTCAAGATTGAAACGACTTTGTTGATCGACGCGTCGATTATACCGTCGATTGGCTGGTGGATCGTGGTCAGGTCAATATTTTCCCACCGCGCCATTTCCATGTTGTTGAGACCAATTACGCCTATGTCGCCAGGAACAGATAGACCTGCGTCAGAAATCGCTGACAGCGCACCAATGGATAGAACATCGTCACCGCAGAAATAGGCATCTGCCCTATTGCTTTTTAATAAACGCTGCATTTCGGTTCTACCGGCTTCAAACGTATAGTCAGCGGCGTAGCTCTGACTGGATACAATTTCAGGATGGCGGGATAGCTCGCATTTGAAGCCCTCCAATCGATCCTGCGTCGAGGTCGCATTCTCTGGTCCGCCCATAAAGGCAATTGACTGGTATCCACAGCGTATGAGTTCTCGTGCTGCCATGCGCCCGCATTCGATGTTGTCGATGCCAACTATATCGACATGCGGTTCTTCTGAGTACCTACCGAAACTATGAACGACTGGAACCCCAGCATCACGAAATGCCCGTGAAAAACCGGGCGGCAAAGTTGATGACGCAACTATAACCCCATCGACTGAATACTGACGTAGCATACGAACTGAATTTTGCGGGTCGGTTTCATCGGTTAGATTTACCAGCAGCGGACGCAAGCCAATCTCCTGCAAACCCTTCGTAAACAGGTCGAAAACTTCGAGAAAGAACGGGTTATGAAAGTTATTGGACACAAGACCAATAAGTTTTGTGCGCCCTGTGGTTAAGGAGGACGCTAGGGCATTGGGGTGGTACCCGAGCTCGTCCGCGGCTTGTTCAACACGCTCTCGCATTTTTGTGGAAATCGAGGCACCAGGCGTGAAAGTCCGCGACACTGCGGAACGGGAAACCCCCGCACGTGCTGCCACTTCTTTCAGCGTTACCGCCATGTTGTACCTTTCGATATCCAAGGGATCGTTGCACACGATCCGAAATTTAGTCGCCCTTACCCGTTCAATGTTCTTTCGACAAGATCACAAGTAGATTCCATCCAAGCGTTCCAACCATTGGTTCGATAGCATTTTCCCATCCAGTCGGCCTCTACCGTGTCTCCTGTTGCTAACGATCTCTTTCCGCAATCCACTCGACGCTTGGGTCAAATTGAAACCGCCATTTCCGCAATGGTCCGGCCATGACATTCAAGTAGTACATGTCATTGCCGTAGACGGCGCCGCACGGGTGATGACCTTTAGGAACCAAAACTACGTCGCCGTCGCGAACAGCCATCGCCTCATCCAGATCACCATCCTCGGTGTAGACCCGTTGGATACCAAAACCGTTTTCCGGTGCAATTCGGTGATAATATGTCTCTTCCAGATAGGTGATGTTCGGGAATTCGTCTTCATCATGACGATGACTTGGGAAGCTAGACCAATGCCCTGCCGGTGTGAAAACTTCGGTGACAAGCAGGCTGTCGCAAACGTCACGATCCTCCATCGCAATATTGTTTATGTAGCGCGTGTTCGTGCCCCTGCCCCTTTCGGTAAGTTCAATACCGTCTGGACCAAGTCTTTGCGCCATATGACCGCCTTTGCCCGGTGCCGAACACACTGCAACTACGCAACTCGTTGTTGCGGCGGCGCTCCAATCGCTACCATTTGGGACGTAGAACGCGTGTGGTGCCTTGCGCTCCCAAACACTCATTCGATCGCCAAATTCTCCACAGTCTTGGCCATTGCACGAAAGTTGTGCTTTGCCTTCGACAAGAACGATGATTGCTTCGCGTTCACCGGTTTCTTCAGCCACAGTTTCACCAGGCTCTAGGCGGTATAGAGAGAAACCGACATAACCCCACCCTGCACTCACTGGGCTAATGTCATGGACTTTGCCGTGATCGCCTAGCGGTTTGATAAGAAGGTCTGCCATTATCTATCCTTACTATGGCAACCGGCGCGCTCTGTTTTCATTCAGAGCCGTGTTGAATGCAACTTCGCTTAGACCCCCATCCAATGCCCGTGCCAACAATTCTGCTTGGCTTTCAGAGGCAAGACCGCCGATCGGCGGATCTGTATCAAGATTTGTTGGAAAAGCATAACCTTCCGCGACAACGCCAATGACTGCGGAACGGGCCTGTCCCTTTAGGTCCAGTTCGCGCAGCGCTGGATATACAGCACGCACCATGGCAGTTCGATCAATTCTTTCCAGGGTGCGCCCCATGGCTGATCCGACTTGCATTAGGTTAACCATCCTGTGGATGTCCTTTGAGCGATTTTCGCCAGCCGCATGAAACAACGCAGGATTAAAGAACACGGCGTCGCCTTTTTCGAGCGGCAACTGGATGTGATGCTTTTCGAAGGCTTCACGAAACTCGGGTAGTAACGTTGCAACATACCCCGGCGCATATCGCTGAGAATTTGGAAGCAATTTGGTCGGGCCGCTTTCAATAGGCATATCGCAATGAGCTACGGCACCTTGCAAGGTCATGCTGGCGGACAGCGTATGAGAGTGCGCTGGAAATGACTGGGCTTGTTCTTGTGTCATAAAACCCAGGTGATAATCACGGTGGCAGGTCTGTGCTTTGCCGCCAGGCCGAACAAGATTGATCTGAGTGGTCATCTGCCACCAGGGACCTAACCAAGCTTCACTAACTGCTGCGATTGCAGGGCTTGCGAAATAGCGCGCAAAAAGGCTCGGATCACGTAAACACAGCTTCTGCAAAGAGTTCCATATGCGATCATTGGCGCCTCGTTCCCCGAAGTGATCACCGCCGGAAGTGCTTGTGAGTTCTTCTTGGATGAGTGTCTCAAACGCACTTGTAGCCTCGTCGACGGCTTGTAGGTCGGGCATTGCGCCTTTCAAAACAACAACACCTGACAGTTGGCCAAATACTCGCGCCCATTCAGCCAACAGCGCCGACCGTGTGGTGGCGTCATCTAACGCTGCAGACACTGTATCAGCACTGTAAATCGGAACCTTGCTCATGACACAGTCAGCGAACGGAACCTCATTTGCATCAAAAGGTTCTGCGATCAGGGCTTCAAACTCATCGATGCGGCAATCATCTTCGGAATAAAAACCTTGCATGCCCCATCCTCTTGTTCTGTAGGGTTTCAGTATTGAACGCGCGTTAGCGTGGGGAAACCGCGCGTCCTGTTGCCACGGATTTCAAAGCAGCTTCAGCCAGTTCAAGTGCGCGCAAACCATCCTCGCCGGTAACCGGCATTGGGCTGCCACTTGCAACGGATTGAACAAATGCTTCGATTTCATTGGCGTAAGCTTTCACGTAGCGCGTCATGAAAAAGTTCAACAACGGTGGGCGTTCATAGCCGCCCTCGCCCGCGATCTCGATATTTGCCTCGCGCTGATTTTCAGCGCGTACAGACCCGAGAGAACCATGTACTTCGATGCGCTGATCGTAGCCGTAGGATGCACGGCGCGAATTGTTGATCGTACATTGCTTTCCACTTGCTGTGGTCAAAATCAAATTTGCACTGTCGTAATCACCAAGGTCGCCGATTTTTGGATCGGTCAAAACGGACGCGGCGGCCTGTACCGAGGCGATTTCCTCGCCCAATATCCAGCGAGCTATGTCAAAATCGTGAATGGTCATGTCGCGGAAGATGCCGCCTGAGTGCGAAATGTATTCATAGGGAGGCGGTGAGGGATCGCGACTGGTAATCGTGACCATCTCAACTTTGCCGATCTTTCCCGCATCGACCGCGGCTTTCAAAGCCATGAAGTCTGGATCAAAACGTCGATTGAACCCGAGCATCAGCCGACCGTTGTTGGCACCTACATATGTTAAACAGGCTCGGACGCGCTCGATATTCAAGTCGATAGGCTTTTCGCAGAACACGGCTTTACCCGCGCCTACAAACTGCTCAATTAAATCAGCATGCGTGTTCGTTGGGGTACATATTGCTATAGCGTCAACATCGGAAGATGCAGCAATTTCGTCAATCGTGCGTATTTCACAGCCAAACTCTTGCTGAACGGCATTAGCTGCCTCAGCAAAGGGTTCGGCGACAGCAACCAGTTCGGCATTGCGTACTGTGTCAACCGCACGGGCATGAACTTGACCGATCCGCCCCGCGCCCAAAATGGCAAATCGCACGCTCATTAGGTTGCGTGTTCCATGTATTCCTCGCCGGTTTTTGCTCCGGTGATGTAAGACACCACATCCTCGCCTGTGTAATCGCCGCTTTTGATATCAAGGTTGGCGCAAATACGTCCGCGACGGAACACAACGATGCGATCCACCAGATCGAATACCTGACGCATATTGTGGCTAACAAGGATTAGGGGTTCGCCCTGCTCTTTCAACTGACGCACGATGTTTTCAACCTGTGCAGTTTCCTGCACACCCAAAGCCGCTGTTGGCTCGTCCATAATCGTCAATCGCGAATGGAACGTCGCTGTCCGGGCAATCGCCACACATTGGCGCTGACCGCCCGACATGTTGCGGATGGTGTTGCGAATGTTCGGGATCTTCACAGCGGTTTTGTTCAAGCCGTCAATCGTCGCCTTGCGCATTCCCTTGTAGTCAAGAAACCGAAACGGACCCAGCCAGTTCCAATAGGTCATCTCGCGCCCAAGAAACAGGTTGTCTGGAACATCCAGATCGTCAGCCAAAGCCAATGTCTGAAACACAGTTTCAATTCCGGCTTCACGGGCTTCTAATGGGCCAGCAAAATCAACGTCTTCGCCATATAGCGAAACGTTGCCGCGAGTTCGCTGCTCAACACCTGTGATTTGGCGAACAAATGTAGACTTACCTGCGCCGTTGTCCCCCATGATAGCGACGTGTTCACCCATCTTAAGTTCGAAGTTCGCTCCTTCGAGCGCGTGAACCCCACCATAATGTTTGGTCAGGTCTTCTGTTTTTAAAACGATTTCTTCGCTCATATCGTTTGCTCCTAACCTAAGCTTTGTTTCTTTGACGGTATTGATCAAGAATTACCGCCGCGACGATAATACTACCCATGGCCATCAACTGATACGATCCGTCCAGTTTAATGTACGTAAAGCCCGAGCGGATAACACCTAGTACCATCGCTCCAAGAACCGTTCCGAGGATCGATCCGCGTCCACCAGTTAGGCTAATGCCGCCGATCACTGCCATTGCTATCGCAAAGAGTTCATAGAATTCACCCATGCCTGCCTGCGCGGTTGAAGCTTTAGAGCTAAGAACGACGCCTGCAAACGCTGCCAGCATCGACGCGATCATATAAACCATGACTTTGTGGCGCTTGACGTTGATACCCGACATCCGAGCGGCTTCTTCGTTCGAACCGATTGCGTAAGTATGTTTGCCGTAAAGCGTATAGCGCATGATCACGTGGAAGATCACCGCAAGCGAAAGGAACCAGACAACCGGCATCATGCCCGCGCCAATGGCTGCGTATTGCTCAGTCGGGAAAGAAATCGGGTTTCCTGCAGACCACCAAAGCGCAATGCCGCGGCAAATCAGGAACATACCAAGCGTCGCAATAAAGGGCGGAATTCGGAAATAGGCTACAAAGGTCCCATTTATCCCGCCAATCAGGGCGCCGAATGCCAATCCAACTATTATGGGAATAAGAACCGGAAGATCCATCGCCCATGACCCAAATAAGGCCTTCGGGTTTGCAAATCCGTTAACAAACTCGGTCTGCCCAAAGCTCATCGCGATCATCGCTGTCGCAGCGACAAGCGGCCCCGAACTTAGGTCAATACCGGCGGTAATGATGACTTGTGTCACTCCAAGAGCGATTATTCCGATAATCGCAACTTGTAGAATAATGATTTTCAAACGCGCTTCGTTAAAGATAGAATCAAACCGGCCGCGCGAGTCGAATAGGAAGCTTTGGTCGTTCATGTAAGGCAGCAACTGCCCCAACACCTCGAAGATCACAATGATGATGACCAGCGCGAGAAGAACGTTCATTTCACTGGGCCAAGTCCTTTTGGTCTTGTCGAAGGCTAAACCTCCGGTGCCGTGGCTGGTATCAGACATTCGATTAGCCCCTATTTGAGAGTATTGAGTTGGGTGCGGGGCCGCACCAAAAAGCGCCGCCCCGCGGGAGTAAACTTCTGTCAGAACTTAGTTCTTGTCTAGGAAGTCTGCCATGTTAGCAGGCGTAACCAGCTTGAATGGGATATAGACCTTCTGATCCACGTCCTCACCAGCGATCAAGCGAAGTGCCGCATCGATCGAACCAGTACCCTGACCAACAGAGTCTTGGAATACAGTTACGTCATAGTCGCCGCCAGCCATTGCAAGCAGAGCGTCTTGTGATGCGTCAACACCGCCAACCTGAATGTCGGCCATGTCCAATCCAGCAGCTTTCATAGCTTGGATTGCACCGATTGCCATTTCGTCGTTGTTGGCAAGAACGAAGTCGAACGGCTCACCCGAAGACATCCAGTTGGTCATAAGGTCTTGGGCTTCATCGCGTGACCAGTTTGCGGTCTGCTCGTCGATGATGGTCATGAAGTTACACATGTCCATGCCGATAACGTCGTGCACGTCTTTCGAACGCTGAACTGCAGCTTGGTTAGAAAGCTGACCGTTCATCAAGTAACCAGTTGCGCCACCGGCTTTGCCATCTGCCCGTAAGTTGTTACAGATCTGGAACGCCGACAAAGTGCCTGACTCGATTTCGTTCGAAGCAACAAACGACTGAGTTGAAGGCAGCTCGTTCACGTTGTCAGGCTCACGGTTAACGTAGACCAGTGGAGTGTCGCCAGCTGCTGCTGAAACCGCAGCACCAGCAGATGTGTCAACGATGTTCACGATGATAGCGTCAACGCCAGATGCCACGAAGTTACGAACTTGGTCGATCTGCTTAGCTAGATCGTCGGTCGCATCTTCTTGCTGATATGACAGACCATCAATCGTTGCTGCATGCTCAACCATACCGTTACGAAGAACAGTCAGCCAGTTGTCATCAAAGCGTGAAAAGGTTGCGCCGATTTCTGTTGCAACCGCTGATGTACTCAGAAGAGCAGCCATTGTAGTTGCTGTAATTAGTGTCTTTTTCATTTTATTCCTCCCAAGGAATGGTGTCCGGCACACCTAGTTTCTCAACCGGAATTCCCTAAATCAGGGTATTCAATCTCCGCGCTACGCAGCTATCTGCTGCGTCCGCGTCGATATGAAATCAATTGACCTTTGAATTGCGTCCGTCGGCTGCGCTTGATTGCGCACTTCAGGTGCAAAACATTCGAATGAAAAAACGCCGGTGTATCCGGCGTCACGTAGGGCTTGGATTTGGCCCAAGTTGTCCAGACGATCCTGCCCGTCAACCAAGACCCGGCGTTCGTCTTCCATTTGCCCAATTTGCAAATCCGCAGCAGAAACTCCCGAAATGTGGACAATTCCAGTTTGCTTTGCGTAGAATTCTGTTTCACCAGCCAATGCGTGGTGAAAAGTGTCATGTACGATCCTTATCGATGCGCCTGCATTTGCTCTCGCAATCGCGCCAATCAATTCAGACTTCAGTCGAAGCGACGAGCTTTGAAAGCCAAGCGGTTCGATAAGAGCAACGATCTTTGCATCCTTAAGCAAAGGAAGGCAGCCTTCAATTGCTCGATCCAAATCATCACGTCTGGCTTGAGCGTCGGTTCCTGTTCCGTCGTTACAAGGGATTAGATTGATAGTTTCAGCCCCTGCTTCACTCGCTAATGTTATTAAGGCGCAAAGCTCATCTGCGATTTGATCCGACCATCGGTTGATCGGGTAAACTTCTGAAAGCCCTAGCAACCGAAGACCTCTCTGTTGAACTCGCTCACGCACTTCGCGGGCCGGAGATTCATCGAATACGGGTCGGGCAAGATCATTGCGCAATTCGACACCAACACATCCCAATTGCGCAGCGACATCCAAGAAGTCACCCAGAGGCGCCTCGGACATCGTGACCTGATTTAACCCGAAATCGAGCATTGTTCTCCCAGTCTGTCTTCGTCGAGATTCTGTCTCGAATCTTCTGACCTTCCTAGATTGGTGCGATTACTTCGTCTGCGTCAACACATTTTTGCAACCGGTTGCAAAAATGTGTTGACCATCCTTACTTCTTGGCGACAAATCGAAAAAAATGAGATTTTGTGTCAACGGATTGAAGCTATTGAGAAGGCAGGATCGATCAATGACCATCAAAAAATATGAAGATCTGCGATCCGCGCGCTGGATGGCCCCCGACGACATGAGGTCTTTTGGCCACCGCAGCCGCGCCATGCAAATGGGACTGTCTCGTGAAGATTGGGATGGTCGGCCTGCGATTGCGATCATCAATACTTGGTCAGAAATCAGTCAATGCCATGCGCATCTTAAGGATCGCGCCGACTGGGTTAAACGTGGCATTCATCAAGCCGGCGGATGGCCCATTGAACTGCCAGCAATGTCGCTGGCCGAGCAATTTGTTAAGCCAACGAGCATGCTCTATCGCAACATGCTGGCTATGGAGACAGAAGAGTTACTTCGGTCACATCCAGTCGACGGTGCCATTTTAATGGGGGGCTGTGATAAAAAACCACACCCGGCCTAATTATGGGCGCAATTTCAATGGGTTTACCCTTTATCTATCTACCCGCCGGCCCAATGTTGCGTGGCAATTATGCAGGCCGCGCGTTAGGATCAGGAACCGACGCATTCAAGGCGTGGGACGAGCGGCGTGCGGGGAATGTCAGCGAAGACGAAATCCTCGAAATGGAAACTGGGATTGCTCGTTCCTACGGGCATTGCATGACCATGGGAACGGCCAGCACAATGACCGCGATTGCCGACGCCTTCGGTCTAACTCTTCCCGGTGCATCGTCAATTCCTGCAGCGGATGCAAATCACAAACGCATGTCTTCAGCCTGCGGACGCCGCATAGTCGAAATGGTCTGGGAAGACTTAACGCCGGACAAAATCATCACCGAGGCTGCTACGAACAATGCGGTTACCGTGGCGATGGCCACCGGCTGCTCAACGAACGCGATCATTCATTTGATAGCGATGGCTCGTCGAGCGGGTATCAACTTGAGGCTCGATGACTTGGATGCCGTGGGCAGAAAGACTCCGGTAATTGCAAACATTCGGCCCTCCGGTGACACATACCTGATGGAAGACTTCTTTTATGCGGGTGGCCTAAAAGCACTCATGATGGAACTGGGCGAGAAACTGGATCTGTCCGCGTTGACGGTTAGCGGTCAAACTATGGGCGATGCAATTGCCGACGCAAAGAATTTCAACACGGATGTCATTCGTCCGCTGACAAATCCTGTATATCACGAAGGCTCTCTTGCCGTCTTGAAGGGCAATTTGGCACCCGACGGTGCAGTCATCAAACCCGCGGCTTGTGACCCCAAATTTCATGTCCACAAAGGGCCGGTAATCGTTGCAGACAGCTATCCTGAGATGAAAATTATTATCGAAGATCCCGACTACCCAATGACCCCAGACCATATCCTCGTACTGCGAAATGCCGGGCCAAAAGGCGGCCCTGGAATGCCCGAATGGGGCATGATTCCGATGCCAAAGGCTCTGCTAAAAGACGGTCACCGCGACATGGTTAGAATATCCGACGCGCGGATGTCCGGCACAGCGTTCGGCGCATGTATACTGCACGTTGCTCCAGAATCCTTTGTTGGCGGAGCACTCGCCTTGGTCGAGACGGACGATATAATCGAGATCGATATCCCTGAGCGAAAAATTCACTTATGCGTTTCAGATCAAGATTTGGATCGCCGGCGAGAGGCATGGACTGCACCCCAGATGAAGTATCAACGAGGCTACGGTTGGATGTTCTCCCGCCACATTGAACAAGCGGATAAAGGTTGTGATTTTGACTATCTAAGAAGTGATTTTGGAGGGTCGACGTCTGAACCTGACATTTTTTGACTATTGTGATGGGCCCAATACATCCGTTGTTAGGCATGACGA
>ENA-UZWZ01003095-UZWZ01003095.1-metagenome-genome-assembly--contig:-Day-4-25m-contig-3095_pt1 | contig 20197 bp, 20 predicted proteins | sample MGYA00260346_ERZ794906 | MGnify/ENA metagenome assembly ERZ794906 | reverse complement strand
ACAGATGGGGAAGTGTGATTTATAATGAAGATAATAAAATGTGGAATGGGAAAATAAACGAAAACCTAGTCAATAATGGTACTTATCCCTACTCTATCACTGTGACTGATTACAATGGTCGAATTTTTATATATACTGGAACTGTTACAATAGTTAAGTAATGAAGAAGATAATTTTATTATCTGACACGCATAATTCATTAGACAAGAGGTTTACTAAACATTTTCAAAATGCAGATGAGATATGGCACGCTGGTGATATAGGTGATATTAAAATTATTGATCAATTACGTATGTATGCAAAAGTAAGAGCAGTATGGGGAAACATTGATAATCATATTATTAGATCTGAATTTAAAGAGAACTTATTCTTCAAATGTGAAGGTATGAAAGTCATGATGACACATATAGGTGGTTATCCTGGGAGATACTCAAAAAAAATAATTTCAATAATAGAACAAGCAAATCCAGATATTTTTATAAGTGGACACTCACATATCTTAAAAGTGATTTATGACAAAAAAAATAATTTATTGCATATGAATCCAGGAGCTATGGGAGATTATGGAATACATAAAGTTAAAACAATACTTAGCTTTATTATTGAAGATGAAAAAGTCAAAAATCTAAATATTATTGAATTTCCTAGAAAATGAAACTAACGAATCCTATCAGCTGACTTTACCAGTTCTTCATCTTTTTTGATAAAAAAATTAGCAGCAATTAAAGTAATAAAAGGAATAATAAGTAATATCATACCAATTCCAATATAATTTTCGCCTTTATGAAAGAAAATAAGAATAAAAAAACTAATGGTAATCATTAGACGTGCAAAAGAAGCAATTAGTTGCTGTCTCTTTCTATTCTTAAACTGAAAAACAGCAAATAGTGAGAGTAAAGCAGATAACAAAATGCATAATCTAGAATATGAAAAATGATCTTTTAATAAGAAACTAGATGTTTCATTCTGCAGAACAGGAAAGCTATATATAATAGTTATTGAACATATTGAAGAAAATATAAAAAAAAGGGATTGAACTCTTTGAATCATAGTTTTAAATATTTTTAGCAAACTTAATTAAAATTGTACAATTTGTCTAGCAATTAAAAAAAATGTATTATTGCATAACTTATCTTAAGATACATTTCAAATTAATTTTTCCATTTCATCCTTAACGACCAAATTAATATCATTATATAAATATATATGTACAAATTAGAACAATTAAACACAAAAAAAGTTTCTGAATTACAAGAAATTGCAAAAGATCTAAATATCAAAAAAACTGAAAAGCTAAATAAAAAGGAACTAGCTTATGCAATTTTAGATTATCAAGCTGAAAATGTAAAAACTGCTGAAAAACCTGTGAAGAGACAAAGAGCAAGAACTAAAACTGTTACAACTAAATCTGAACCTATAACAAAGGGAGAAAAAATAAGTATTGATAAAACTCAAGAAAAAGATAAGCCAAAAATTCAAGATTCAATTTCTGTTAATAAAGTTAAAGCAGAAAAAAAAGAAGTAATTAAAAAAGAAGCTAAAAAACCTGTTCACAATCATCCTAAGAAAGGAACAGAGGAAAAATCATCACATCCAAAGCCAAAGCATAATAATAATAATAATAGCAGTAACTCAAAATATGATTATAACTTTGATGGTATTATTAATACTGAAGGTGTTATTGAGATTATGCCTGATGGATATGGCTTTATGCGCTCAAGTGATTATCACTATTTGACGTCACCTGATGATGTATATGTATCACATTCTCAGATTAAATTGTTTGGACTAAAAACTGGTGACACAATTAACGGAAAAGTTAGGCCTCCAAAAACTGGCGAAAAATATTATCCTCTTATACAAGTAGATAATATAAATGGACGTGATCCAGGAATTGTTAGAGATAGAATACCATTTCATCATCTCACTCCACTTTTTCCGTTCGAAAAGTTTAATCTTCTAGGCAACGGGCATAACAATGTGTCAACTAGAATGTTAGATATATTCACTCCTCTTGGTAAAGGCCAAAGAGGGTTAATTGTTGCACAACCTAAAACTGGTAAAACTGTACTACTAAAGGATATCGCAAATGCAATTGCAGATAATCATCCTGAAGTGTATATGATAATTCTTTTAATTGATGAAAGACCAGAAGAAGTTACAGATATGGAAAGAAGTGTAAATGCCGAAGTAATTGCATCTACATTTGATGAACCAGCAAGCAGACATGTCAAAGTTGCCGACATGGTTCTTGAGAAAGCAAAAAGAATGGTGGAATGTGGACATGATGTAGTTGTTCTTTTAGACTCAATAACTAGGTTAGCAAGAGCATACAATACTGTGCAACCAGCATCAGGAAAGATTCTTAGTGGTGGAGTTGATGCAAATGCACTTCATAAACCTAAAAGATTTTTTGGAGCTGCGAGAAAAATAGAAAATGGTGGTTCTCTAACAATCCTTGCAACAGCATTAACTGATACTGGAAGTAAAATGGATGAGGTTATTTTCGAAGAATTCAAAGGTACTGGAAACATGGAATTACAACTTGATAGAAAAATTGCTAACAGAAGAATATACCCTGCTGTTGATCTAGTAGCTTCATCTACAAGAAGAGAAGATTTATTATTAGATAAGGAACATATTCAAAGAATTTGGGTTTTAAGAAATTACTTAGCAGATATGAATCCAATCGAAGCAATTGAATTCATGAAGGATAGGTTACAGAAGACCAAAGATAATACAGAGTTTTTAGTTACAATGAATGGTTAAGAGCTTTATGTGTAGACTTTTTAATCTTTATTAAATATTGCATAAATTACACTACCACTACCAGTCATACTAGAGTATAATGCGCCTTCTTTATAAAATCTTTCTTTCACCTTTTTCAAATCTGGATATTTATTAAATATAGAAATTTCAAAGTCATTTTTAAGAATATGCTTCCAATTCCTTAGTGGCTGTTTAACTATCTCTTTTATAGAACTTTCTGTAGATTCAAAGTTCAAATTACTGTACGCTTCTGCAGTACTAATATGTAAATCTGGAAAAAAGAATTTAAATTTAAAAGATGATAAATTGACATTAATTTTTGACATTTTCTCTCCAATACCATAATTGAATGTGGGGTGATTTTCGATAAAAAAAGGGGCGTCGGCACCTAACTCTAATGCATATTTTCTTAATTGATTATCGGATAAACTTAAATTGAAAATTTTGTTAAGCGAAAGAAGAGTAAAAGCTCCATCAGAGGAACCTCCGCCAAGCCCTGCTCCAATAGGTATTTGTTTATGCAAATGTATCTGAACATTTGAAATATTATAGTCTCTTCTTATTAGTTCAAATGCAGTAATACAAATATTTTTTCCATCAGGAATTGCTATTCCACTACTTGAAAAAGAAAATGTTTTTGAAGGAAGAATTTCCAAAATATCAAAAATAGTTTTTATTGGATAAAAAATAGAATTAATATCGTGATAACCATCAGATCTTTTTCTGATAATGTTTAATCCTAAATTTATCTTAGCATTTGGATAGGTAATCATTATAAAATCATAAGATAAGTTTTCAACAACAAAAATAATCAACTTAAAATATATAGCTAATCATTCATCATTTTATTTAACTTTGTTAAATATCATAAATGAAAATACATGGAATATTTAGCATTTGAAAAACCAATAGAAGAGCTAACAAAGAAGTTAGAAAAAGCAAAAGAGTTAGGATTAGACAAAGCCATTGATGTTAGTAAAACAGTTTCCGATATAGAAAAACAAATTAGCATAAGCAGAAAAGAAATTTACAACAACCTATCTTCATGGGAAAAAGTACAATTATCTCGCCATCCACAAAGACCATACTCATTAGATTACTTTAATGCTTTATCAAATGGTGATTTTATTGAATTACATGGTGACAGAGGCGTGAAAGATGATAAAGCTATGATTGGTGGATGGGGAACAATTAACGAACAATCTGTCATGTTTATTGGTCAACAAAAAGGAAGAACAACCAAAGAAAGACAATATAGAAATTTTGGAATGGCTAACCCAGAAGGCTACAGAAAAGCTCTGAGACTTATGAAGATGGCTGAAAAATTTGACAAACCAATTATATGCTTTATTGATACTCCAGGAGCCTTTCCTGGACTAGAAGCAGAAGAGAGAGGACAGGGACAAGCAATTGCCAATAATATTCTAAAAATGACACAGCTATCTGTTCCAATAATAATTGTTATAATTGGAGAAGGTGCATCTGGGGGAGCTTTAGGAATTGGAGTTGGAGACAAAATATTAATGCTAAATAATTCTTGGTACTCTGTAATTTCACCTGAAAATTGCTCTACAATTTTGTGGGGAAATTGGGAACATAAAGAAACCGCTGCTGATGCACTTAAATTGACAGCAAAAGATATGAAGAAGATTGGTCTAGTTGATGAAATTATTAAAGAACCATTAGGTGGAGCTCATACTTTTCCAGAAGAAACATTTAAGATTGTAAAAAAGAAAATTATAAGTGTTATAAACGAGTTAAAGGTAATCGATAAAGACACACTTGTTAATAATAGAATGGAAAAATTCTCTAATATGGGAGAAATAAAAGAATAAAATGGCGAAAAGAGTAGGAGAGAGAAAATTAAAAGCAACACCAACAAATCAAATAGAAGGGAAACTTCAACCCCAAGCAATTGAGCTTGAACAAGCAGTACTTGGTGCATTATTGATTGATAATGAATCTTTATCTGATGCTATCGACTCTTTACAAGCTGAATATTTCTATGTTCCTAAACATCAAAAAATATTTGAAGCAATAGTAAATTTATTTAACAATACTAAGCCAGTTGACATTCTTACAGTTTCAGAAGAACTTAAAAGATTAGAATATTTTGAAAACATTGGTGGTTTGGCTTATATATCTGAACTTACAAATAATGTTGCCTCATCATCAAATACTGAATTTCATGCACGTATTATTGCTGAAAAGTTTATTAAAAGATCTTTAATAAATATATCGAGAAGAATAAGTACAGATGCATTTGATGATGCAGTTGATATTTTTGATTTACTAAACAATGCTGAAGCTGAACTATTTACTGTAACAGAAGGAACATTAAGAAAAAGTTACGACAAAATGAGCACCTTGATTAAAGGAGCATTGGAAAATATAGAAACCCTAAGGAACAAGGAAGATGGTTTAAGTGGAATACCATCAGGATTTACTAACTTAGATAGAGTAACATCAGGTTGGCAACAATCAGATTTAGTGATTTGTGCTGCCAGACCAGGAATGGGTAAAACTGCTTTTGCACTAACCATGGCCAGAAATATAGCTGTAGAACACAACACCCCAATTGGATTCTTTTCTTTAGAAATGTCATCTGAACAATTAGTAAATAGATTAATTGCTAGTGAAGCTGAATTAGGAGCTTCAAAACTTAGAAAAGGTGATCTTGCTGATCACGAAATGGTTCAACTACATGAAAAAATCAAACATCTTTCTGAAGCGCCTATATTTATTGACGATACTCCTGCCCTAACTATTTTTGAACTAAGAGCAAAAGCTAGAAGACTTGTTAAGAATCATGGAGTGAAAATAATTATGATAGATTATCTTCAACTAATGCAAGCGGGTGGTAATTCAGGAAATAGAGAGCAAGAGATTTCAACAATATCAAGATCTTTAAAGGGAATTGCCAAAGAATTAAAAATCCCAGTGATCGCTCTATCCCAAGTTAATAGAGGTGTTGAGAGTAGAACTGGTGTAGGAAGTAAAAGACCAATGCTTTCTGATTTAAGAGAATCAGGAGCAATTGAACAAGATGCTGACATAGTTACATTTATTTATCGTCCTGAGTATTATAAAATATACGAATGGGACAACGGTGATGATTCAAGAGGGCAAGGAGAATTAATTATTGCAAAACACAGGAATGGTTCGTTAAAAAATGTTAGATTAAAATTCATCGGAGAATTTGCTAAATTTTCAGATCTAGATTACTTTGAGGAAAGTGATTTTGATGATAATGACAATAATTCGTCTATGATATCAATGTCTTCAAGCATGAACCAAGAAACAAATAATGATCCTTTTTAGAAAACCAAAGAAAATACTTACTTTAGTTATAGTATTTAGCTTATCAATTTCAGTAAATGCTTCATATATTTTTATCCCTATGGATAAAAATCAGCAAAATCATTTAAAAGCATATGGAATTGCCTATTATGCTATTGAACGTAACATTAAAGTAGATTGGCTATTAAATTATCAAGGAGGTAGTTTTTTAATAAAACAAAACCGAGATATTGAAAAAGAATGTAAGTTAAGAAATGTATCTTATAACATTATTGCAGACATTCAATCTACCATCATTCTACAATCAATTTCGAGCCCAGAAGTAAATCAAGATGTAGTTAGGCTTGAAAGGGCACCCAAAATTGCTATTTATTCACCTAAAAATAAACAACCATGGGATGATGCAGTTACAATGGCTTTAAGTTACGCAGAAATTCCTTACGAAGTTGTTTATGACACAGAAGTCCTTAACAATTTACTACCAATTTATGACTGGCTTCATCTTCATCATGAAGATTTTACTGGTCAATATGGGAAATTTTATTCATCATTTAAAAATGCCACATGGTATAAAGAAAATAAAAAAGAATCAGAAAAGCTAGCAAAAGAATTAGGATATAACAAAGTCTCGAAATCAAAACTTGCGGTTGCAAAGAAAATAAAAGAATTTGTATACTCAGGTGGATTCTTATTTGCCATGTGTTCAGCAACTGACAGTTATGATATTGCTTTAGCTTCTGAGAATATTGATATATGCGGACCTATGTTTGATGGTGATAAGCTAGATGATAATATTCAAGAAAATTTAGATTTTTCAAAAACATTTGCATTCAAAGACTTTACACTAGAAAAAAATCCAAATAGATATGAGTTTTCATCTATTGATGCGACACAAACACGAAAGTTAAATCCAAAAATTGATTTTTTCACATTATTTGATTTTTCAGCTAAATGGGATCCAGTTCCAACAATGCTTTGCCAGAATCATTCTCAAGTGATTGCAGGTTTTATGGGACAAACTACAGCATTTAAGAATGAATATATAAAATCAGATGTATTGATAATGGGAGAAACCAAATCAAAGAATGAAGCAAGATACATACATGGAAAAATAGGTAATGGAACATGGACTTTTTATGGGGGACATGATCCAGAAGACTATCAACATAAAGTTGGTGACCCTAAAACAGATTTATCTCTTCACCCAAATTCTCCAGGTTATCGACTAATATTAAACAACATTTTGTTTCCTGCAGCTAAAAAAAAGAAACTAAAAACTTAGTCAAAACATATTCTTTTTCCATCATACCAAGCTAAGTACTTATGTTTGTAAATACTTTCAATTTCGTTTCGTTTAATTTTCATTGTTGGTGTAAGAAGTTTGTTTTCTACTGTCCATTCATCACTAACAACAATAAAATTATGTATTTTTTCATGTTTATCTAGTTTAGGATTAACTATATCTAAAGTTAAGTTTAAAGAAGATATTAAGTCCTCTTTACTCTTTGCTTTACCTAAATGAGTTAAAACAATGATTGCAATTGGTTGAGGAAGTGCAGTACCAACAACACAAGTCTGTTCAATATCATTATTTACCGAAAGCTTCATTTCAATCGGAGATGGAGCGACATATTTCCCTTTACTAGTTTTAAATAAATCTTTTACTCTTCCAGTAATAGTTAAAAAATTATTCTTATCAATAGAACCTTGATCACCAGTATATAGCCATCCGTCAATAATAGTGTTATTTGTTTCTTTTTTATCTTTATAATAACCAGTCATTAATGCATCGTGCTTAATTAAAATTTCATTTTTTTCTGATAGTTTTACTTGACAAAGAGGCAATGGTTGACCTACAGAACCTACTTTAATTTTATTACTCAAGCTAACATGAGAATAGCAAGTATTTTCAGTCATGGCATAAGCCTCTTGAATTTTAATATCTAGGCGAGAAAACCACTTAAGTAAAGCTGATGGAGTTGGTGCTGCACCTGTAAAGATATTTTTTGCATTTGATAAACCAAGACCTTTCTTTATCTTTTTCTTAATCAATGATGAAACGAATGGAATATTAAGTAAAAGAGTAAGTTTCCATTGTGGTAATTTTTTTAAAATTCCTTGTTGGAATTTAGACCAGATTCTAGGGACGCCTAAAAAAACTGTGGGAGATGCCTCCTGAAGATTAAAAGTGAACGTATCGAGACTCTCAGCAAAGTAAACTCTGCCTCCACTATATAAACTACCCATATTAACTAATAACCTTTCAGCAATATGACACAAAGGCAAATAAGAAAAGAAAACACTTCCTTCTAAGTCTAAAGTATTTACAGCATTAGTAGTTGAGAAAGAAAAATTATAGAATGTATGCATAACTCCTTTTGGATCTCCTGTAGTTCCTGAAGTATAAATAATAGTAGCAAGATCTGAAGAATCTCTGATGATATTATCTGCAATTGGTTCAACATCTTTAATTAACTCATCCCATCTTGGAAAATTCTCAGAATAAAAAGGAAAAGTTATACAATCAATATTTGAAGGAACACCTTTCTTCATCGACGAAAAATTATCAAGCTTTCCAACAAATAACAATTTAGACTCAGAATGAGTTAAAATTTTTTCTAATGTTTCAGAATTTAAATTAGGGTATATTGGTACAGATACATGACCACTCATCATAATTGCCATATCAGCCATTAGCCAGTGTGCACAATTTTTTGATAATAAGGCAATTTTACTATTTTGAGGTAAATTTAATGACTGCAGGTAAGACGCCATTTTTCTAACTTCTAAGCCATAATCCTTCCAAGTCCAATTATGCCAAACATTATCAATTGGTTGCGACAAATAAATTTCATTGGGATTTAGAGATTCCCATTTGTAAAACATTTCTAGTGGAGATAAATAATTCATATAGTTATTTTATAATGTCATAAAAATATAAATTTTAATTGTATAAAATATGAAAAACAATAGATTTAGTAGGATATAAAATTTTTATTATTTTAGTGAAAAAAATGGAACAAGAAGATACAATTGATTATAACATTAGAAAAACTTGGTATAATATTTCAAAATTATATAATCGAACTGCAAGTGAGTACATGGCGAGTATGGCTCTTGGTATGGTTTTGTTAAATATTGATATATACGAAGGCACGCCATCAACACAATTAGGTCCAAATATGGGAATGGAAGCGACATCTTTGTCTAGATATTTAATTAAATTAGAAGAACACAAGGTAATTGAAAGAAGATCAGATCCAAATGATAAAAGAAAATCAGTTATTCACCTAACTCCATTGGGAATAAACAGAAGAGAAATAGCAAAAAAGGTTGTAATTGATTTTAATGAGAATGTTAAATCACATTTTGAAAAAGAAGAAATGGATACTTTCTTCGCCATTTTAAAAAAAATCAACAAAATCATTGATAGCACAAAATAATCAGTTTAATACTAACTGATTAAACATATTCCTTTTAGTATATTTACATAATGAATTTTACACAATTTAAATTTGGTAAAGAATTAAGAGAAGGTCTTGATATGATGGGATTTATTAAAGCAACTCCAATTCAAGAAAAAGCAATACCAATTATACAACAAGGAGATGATTTAATTGCTTGCGCACAGACAGGAACGGGAAAAACAGCCGCATTTGTATTACCAATTTTAGATAATCTAACCAAAATAGATATTTGTAATAAAGTAAAAGCTATTATAATTGCACCAACTAGGGAGCTAGCGAAACAGATTGACATGCAAATTGAAGGATTTTCTTATTTTACTAATTCTTCATCGTACCCAGTATATGGAGGAGGTACAGGAGTTGAATTTGACAATCAAAAGCAAGCCTTAAAAAAAGGTGCCGATATAATTATTTGTACTCCAGGAAGATTACTCGCTCATTTGGATTTTGATTACTTTGATACTTCTTATGTAGATTATCTTATTTTGGATGAAGCTGACAGAATGTTAGATATGGGGTTTTATGATGACATAATGTTAATTTCCAATCAATTACCAAAAAATAGACAAAACCTACTTTTTTCTGCAACAATGCCTCCAAAAATCAGAAAACTAGCAAATACATTATTAAAAGATCCAAAGAGTATAAGCTTAGCAATTTCAAAACCTGCTGAAGGACTTACGCAAAATGCGTATATGGTAAACGACAACCAAAAAGTAAAATTAGTAAGAGAAATATTAAAGTTAAGAGGTAAGGATCTAAGTCATGTTCTAATATTTGCTTCAAGTATTAAAAATGTAAAAGAAATTAAACAAACATTAAACAAATCCGGAATGAGAGCAAGTGAAATGCATTCAGGTTTAGATCAACAGCAAAGAGAGCAAACTATTCGAGATTTTAAAAATAAGAAAATAAGAATTTTAGTTGCTACTGATATTTTATCAAGAGGGATTGACATTAAAGGTATTGAAATAGTAATTAACTATGAAGTCCCACATGACGCTGAGGACTATGTACACAGAATAGGAAGAACAGCAAGAGCAGATAGAACTGGAGAAGCAATAACCTTTATAAATTCCAAACAGGTCAAAAATTTTATGGATATAGAAAGTTTAATTGGAAAAGAAGTAAACAAATTAGTATTACCTAAAGGGTTTGAAAGTGCTCCTCTTTATAAAATCTTAAAAAATGGTAAAACTAAAAAGAAGTGGAGAAAATTCAAGAAAGAAAGTTAATTACTCTAGATTGTTTAGAAAAGATAAACAGTAAAAGAAATTGTGTAGTTATTGCTATCTTTTTAACACAGGTGCATGATGCGGTTTAATTCTAGCATCAATAACAGGAATTGTGCATGAAAAATGTTTATTAATAATTTGAGAATTTAATCCGTGCATATCATTAGCAGGATTAGATCTAGTAAATGTAACCCATAACCAATTTGAGAAATCTTCTGCAGTAAAAATCGCATCATCTACAATTGTAATTAGGGCAATTCCTTCTAAGCTATGTGATTGTAATGAAATTACTAAATCTTCAATACTTCCATTTCCCTCAACAACTAAATTACCTGGACTAACTATTCTGGCATTAAGTATATTTTTTGAAAGAGATAAATATGAAATATCTTTAATTAATTTTCTTTTTACATCTCCAGCTGCTGCTAAAACTAATTTCGATCCTTTATTTAAATCATCTCCACTATAATCTAATGTATCAATAGTTGTTTTAGTTTGAAAATGTAAATCTCTTTTCCAATCAACTCTTTGAAGAAAATGAGTAAAATAGGCCTTCTCATCATTGACATCAACTATAGTCTCATCATCACATATAAATAAATACTTTGCTAAACTCATTTGGCCAGTACCTAAAATATGATTTGCTATAGTTAAAATTTCTTGTGGTTGCTTAACGGGATTGTAAGGAGTATATCTTTCTGAACCAACAGCCAATAATAATGGATGGACTCCTGATTCATCAACAGCATTTACTGACTTTAAACCTGGAATTTCTTTTTCGATTACATTATCAGTAATATCATGAATAAGAGATCCAAATTGAGAGTCTTCTTGTGGTGGCCGTCCAACAACAGTAAAAGGCCAAATTCCATTTTTCTTAGCATAAACTTTATGAACTCGTAAAAAAGGAAAATCATGTTTCAAACTATAATAACCTAGGTGATCACCAAAAGGCCCTTCGGGCTTTAACTCATTTGGATGCAACTCACCACATATTACAAAATCAGCATCTGCTGATATTGTATAACCCTCTTTTTTAGAATATCTAAATCTTTTTTTTCCTAACACACCTGCAAAAGAAATTTCACTCATTCCTTCTGGTAGTGGCATGACAGCAGCAAAAGTATGTGCGGGAGGGCCACCAATAAAAATAGATACTTTTAAAGGTTTTCCTTTTATATTAGCTTTCTTTTGATGCACTCCAATACCTCTATGTAATTGATAATGCATGCCAATTTCTTTATTTAGTATGTAATCATTGCCAGTCAATTGAATTCTATACATTCCTAGATTTGAATTTAGAATACCAGGATTATCTATATCTTCTGAATAAACTTGTGGTAAGGTAATAAATGAACCGCCATCATCTTTCCAACATTTAATCTGAGGCAAATCATTAATAGTAATTTCTTCAAATCCTTGAAATCTAACTTTTTTTGGTAATGCGTAAATACCATTTAAGACAGCAAAAATAGTACTGGGAAAATTTTTTAAAGCACCTATTGGGTTTGTTTTTATAGCAATTAAATCTTTCACAATCTTCAAGCTATCACGAAAAATATACCTACTTCTTGATGATGATCCAAAAATGTTAGAAACAGCTCTATAATTACAATTTTTTATATTCTCAAAAAGAATTGCTTTTCCATCATTAGTAAACTCTTCAAGATGAATTGAAGCCATCTCTAATTCTGGATTTATTTCTTCTTTAATTTTTTTAAGTTCATTAACAGAATTTAAATCAGAAATACATTCGTTTAAAGATTTATAACCCACTATTTAAATATTTTATCTGTTTTCTATATCAACGTAAGATCTAGCATTTTCTCCGGTATAAACTTGTCTAGGCCTACCAATTGGCTCATGATTCTCTCTCATTTCTTTCCACTGCGCAATCCAGCCCGGAAGCCTACCTAAAGCAAACATTACTGTAAACATATCTGTTGGTATACCTAAAGCTCTGTATATTATTCCTGAATAAAAATCGACATTTGGATAAAGGTTTCTTGATTTAAAATAATCATCCTCTAAAGCTACTCTTTCTAACTTCTTGGCTATTTCAAGAACAGGATCAACTACATTTAGCTCAGTTAAAACATCATCTGCAGCCTTTTTAATAATTGTAGCACGAGGATCAAAACTTTTATAAACTCGATGCCCAAAACCCATCAAACGAAAAGAATCGTTTTTATCTTTTGCCTTAGCTACAAATTTATCAACATCACCGCCATCTAATTTAATTTCTTCAAGCATCTCAATTACCGCTTGATTAGCACCTCCATGAAGAGGGCCCCATAGGGCTGCAATACCTGCAGAAACTGAAGCATACAAACTTGCATGTGATGATCCAACAACTCTTACAGTTGAAGTTGAGCAATTCTGCTCATGATCAGCATGCAAAATTAATAGTTTATCAATAGCTTTTGCAATTACGGGACTCACTATGTAATCAGTTGTTGGTAAGGAAAACATCATCTGCATAAAATTTGCAGAATAGCTTAAATGATTTTTAGGATATACGATTGGTTGTCGCACACGGTTTTTATAACTCCAAGCAGCAAGTGTAGGTAATTTTGCTAAAGCTCTGATAATTGTTCCTTCAACTTGTTCAGAAGATCGATTAGGATCCAAAGATCTTGGATAAAAAGCAGTTAATGATGATACAAGAGAAGACAATACTCCCATAGGATGGGCCTTTGAGGGATAACCATCTAATATTGCTCTAACATCTTCATGAACTAAAGAATGTTCTGTTATATCTTTAGTAAAAGTATCAAGTTCACTTTGGGTTGGTAATTCTCCATAAATTAATAAAAAAGAAACTTCTAAGAAAGTAGATTTTTCAGCTAATTCTTCTATTGAGTATCCTCTGTATTTTAGTACTCCTTCCTCACCATTTAAAAAAGTTATGGCACTTTCACATGAACCAGTATTCTTAAACCCACGATCTAATGTGATTAGACCTGATTCTCCACGTAACTTACTTATATCTAATGCATTTTCATTTTCAGATCCAGTTACAATTGGAAGTTTGAAAATTTTACCATTATAATGTAATTCTGCTGTTTTGCTCATTTTTAATATTTTAGATTATTCGTGTATTTATTTTTTTAGAAATTTGAAATCTTTTCCTGTGTAAATTGCCTTTTCACCAAGCTCTTCTTCAATTCTTAAAAGCTGATTATATTTTGCTATTCTATCGGATCTTGAAGCTGAACCAGTTTTGATTTGCCCACAATTAAAAGCAACTGCAAGATCAGCAATAATTGTATCTTCAGTCTCTCCAGATCTGTGGCTCATAATAGTTGTATAACTATTATCCTTTGCAAGATTTATAGCATCAACAGTTTCACTTAAAGTACCAATCTGATTAACTTTAATCAAAATTGAATTTGCAATTTCATTGTCTATTCCCGTTGTCAGTCGGTTTACATTAGTAACAAACAAATCATCACCAACAAGCTGTACTTTATCTCCTATCTTTGTTGTCAAAGCTTTCCAAGCATCCCAATCATCTTCATCTAATCCATCCTCAATTGATAAAATTGGATATTTCTTAGTCCAATCTTTCCAGTAATCAACCATTTGAATAGGTGTAAGCTTTTCACCAGTTGATTGATGAAAATGATATAATTTCTCTTTTGAATCAAAGAATTCAGAAGCAGCTGCATCTATTGCAATATACATATCTTCACCAGGACGATATCCGGCAGATTCAATTGATTTTAAAACTATTTCTATAGCTTGCTCATTAGATGATAAATTTGGAGCAAAACCACCTTCATCTCCAACATTAGTAGAATATCCATGCTTTTTCAGTTCAGCTTTTAAATGATGAAATACTTCTGTCCCCATTTGTAATGCTTGTGAAAAACAATTTGCACCAACTGGCATAACCATAAACTCCTGAAAATCAATACTATTATCAGCGTGAGATCCACCGTTCAATATGTTCATCATTGGAATAGGTAATTCAGTTGCTAGTTCTCCACCAATATGCTTAAAAAGTGAAGTTCTTGACACTAATGAGGAAGCTTTAGAACATGCTAAAGATACAGCAAGCATTGAATTAGCGCCTAATACTTTCTTTTCGCTTGTACCATCTAAATTAATCATTTTAGTATCGATTAATCTTTGATTAGTTACATCGATTCCACATAATGCTTCATTAATTATAGTATTTACATTTTTCACAGCCTTTAAAACTCCTTTGCCCAAATAAACTTTTTTATCATTATCTCTTAGCTCTACAGCTTCATAACGACCAGTTGAGGCTCCTGAAGGGACTGCTGCTCTTGATATAAAACCATCTGATGTATAAACCTCAGCTTCAATCGTAGGATTACCACGAGAATCTAATATTTGCCTTGAATGAATTTTAGTGATTTTACTCATTTGTTTTTTTAATATTATTAATAAAATTATCAAATAAATATCTTGAATCATGTGGACCTGGAGAAGATTCCGGATGATATTGAACAGAGAAACAATTATTATTTATCAACCTAATACCTTCAACCGTATCATCATTTAAATTAATATGTGTAATCTTAATATTAGAATTTTCAAATATATCTTCTTTTGATATTCCAAAACCATGGTTTTGTGATGTAACTTCTGCTTTACCAGTCTCTAAATTCTTTACAGGATGATTAATTCCTCTGTGACCGTTATGCATTTTATAAGTTGAAATTCCTTCAGAAATTGCAATAGCTTGATGACCTAAGCAAATACCAAAGACAGCTCTTCCATCTTTTATTATTCTCTTAACTTCAGTAATCACATTTGGCATAGCAGATGGATCACCTGGACCATTAGATAAAAAGAAACCATTTGGTTGCCACATTTTCATTTCATCATATTTGGTATTCATTGGAAAAACCTTAAGAAAACAACCTCTTTCGATTAAACATTTTAATATGTTTTTTTTAACTCCAAGATCTAAAACAGCAATTTTAATATCTGAATTCTTATCTCCTAAAGTATATGATTTATTTGTTGAAACAGAAGATGATAATTCTAATCCTTTCATTGAAGGAACTTTACTAAGGATATTTGAAAGTTCATTTAAATCTGATATAGACGTTGAAATTAAAGCGTTCATAGCTCCTTTATCACGAATATGACGTACAACTGCTCGGGTATCAATATCAGAAATTACAATTTTGTTCTGGTTCACAAAAAATGTTTGTAAATCAGTATCTCCTCCTTCTCTAGAAAAACCATTATTAAAATTCTTGCAGATTAATCCAGATATTTTTAAATCCAATGATTCAGATTCCTCATTCTTGACACCATAATTACCTACATGAGCATTGGTAGTTATCATTAATTGCCCAAAATAAGAAGGATCAGTAAATACTTCCTGATAACCAGTCATCCCAGTATTAAAACACAACTCACCAGTAGCTATACCATCAATACCGTTAGCTTTTCCATAAAATACAGTACCATCTTCTAATAATAAAACTGCATTCTTTTTCTTGTTATATTTCATTTTATTTTAAAAAAAAAGGTAAAGCCAAAGCCTTACCCTTAATTAAATATTAAAAAAGAAGATTAAATACTACTCTCCTTTTTCCTCTTTATTTTCAGCGTCAGTAACTTCTTTTTCTGTTTTTTTATTACTTTCATCTTTTAAATCAGATGATTTTTTTTCATCAATATTCACTTCTTCCTTCTCACTACTAGCAACATCTATAACTTCTTCAGATGTTATATCCTCTATAATATTATCAGTACTAGATTTAGTAATTGTAGACTGATCTAAATTCTTTTTCCTTGTTCTTCTTGATTTTGATTTCTTAGGCTTATTTGTTGTATATTCTTCATTATAATCAACTAACTCAATAAGAGCCATCTGAGCATTATCACCTAGCCTATTACTAAGCTTAAGAATTCTTGTATAACCTCCTTGTCTATCTGAAACTTTTGTTGCAATATCACTAAATAATTCTGTAATTGCTTCTTTTTGTTTTAAATAAGAAAAAGCAATTCTTCGCGAGTGAGTTGTATCATTCTTAGATTTAGTAATTAAAGGTTCTATGTATACTCTAAGAGCTTTTGCTTTTGCCAATGTAGTTTTAATACGCTTATGCTCTATTAATGAACATGCCATATTTGAAAGCATTGCTTTCCTATGTGCAGATTTTCTACTTAAGTGATTAAACTTTTTTCCGTGTCTCATTTTTTCTAATCTTTTATTCTTTAATTATACTTTTCAACATCAAAACCAAATGTTAATCCCTTCTCGGAAACTAAATCTTCTAACTCAGTGAGTGATTTTTTACCAAAGTTTCTAAATTTCAACATATCTGATTTTTTAAATGAAACCAATTCACCTAAAGTAAACACCTCAGCAGTTTTCAAACAATTAAGTGCTCTCACTGACAAACCAAATTCAGTTAATTCAGTTTTTAAAAGTTGTCTCATATGTAGAGTGTCTTCGTCAAAATCATCAACTACCTCTTCCTCTAAATTAATTTTCTCATCAGAAAAAAGCATGAAGTGCTGAATAAGAATCTTAGAAGCTTCAGTTAATGCATTCTTAGGTTCAATTGAACCATCAGTTGTAATATTGAAATTTAATTTCTCGAAATCGGTCTTCTGACCAACTCTATAATTTTCTATATTATAGTTAACATTTTTAATTGGAGTGAAAATTGAATCAATCGCAATTGTACCAATTGAAGCATCTTCATCTACATTTTCATCTGCAGGAACATATCCTCGTCCCTTTGAAATAGTAAATTCCATTTCAAAAGTGACAGATTTATTCATCTCACATATTACTTGGTCTGTATTAAGAACTTGAAAATTAGATAAACTACTTGCAATATCAGATGCAGTAACATTATCACTCTTTGTAACTTTAAGAGTAGCAACTTCAGATTCAACCGAATCAATTTGTTGCTTAAATCTTACTTGCTTGATATTTAGAATAATTTCTGCTATATCCTGAACAACACCTTCAATAGTTGAAAATTCATGATCAACACCAGTTATCTTAATTGATGTAATAGCAAATCCTTCTAAAGATGATAACAATACTCTTCTTAAAGCATTACCAACGGTTAAACCATAACCAGGTTCAAGAGGACGAAACTCGAAATTTCCTTGATTAGCTTCCTCATTTATCATTATAACCTCATCAGGCTTTTGAAAATTTAAAATTGACATATTTAATTTTTTAATTATTTTATTTGGAGTATAACTCTACTATTACTTGTTCTTTAATATTCTCAGGAATCTGAATTCTTTCAGGTGCAGCTATTACCTTACCAACTTTTGTTTCAGAATTAAATTCAAGCCATTCCATTTGAATTTTATTAGAAGCGATTGCATTGTCAATTACTTCTAAAGATTTTGATCTTTCTCTAACAGATACTAGATCACCAACTCTCAAGGCATAAGAAGGTATATTGATATTATCACCATTAACAGTGATATGATTGTGTGTCACCAATTGTCGTGCTGCTCTTCTTGTAGGAGCAAGTCCTAATCTAAATACAACATTATCTAAACGCATCTCACACATTTGAAGTAAAACTTCACCTGTAACTCCTTTTCTTCTAAGTGCCTCTTTAAACAAATTAGAAAATTGCTTCTCTAAAATACCATAAGTAAATTTAGCTTTTTGCTTTTCCATTAACTGCACACCATAAGCAGATTCTTTTCCTCTTCTACGTTGATTACCATGCTGTCCGGGACCATAAGCTTTTTTTGCTAAAGCTTTATCTGGACCAAAAATTGGTTCTCCGAATCTTCTTGCTATTCTTGATGTTGGGCCTGTATATCTTGCCATTTTTTTAATATAATTAATTAAACTCTTCTTTTCTTAGGGGGTCTACATCCATTATGTGGTAATGGTGTAATATCAACAATTTCTGTTACGATAATTCCTGAATTATGAATGGATCTAATTGCAGATTCTCTACCTTGTCCAGGACCCTTAACATAAACCTTTACTCTTTTTAGACCTTTCTCAAGAGCAACTTTTGAACAATCTTCCGCTGCCATCTGTGCTGCATAAGGAGTGTTCTTCTTTGATCCTCTAAATCCCATTTTACCTGCAGATGACCAAGAAATTACTTGTCCACTGTTATTTGTAAGTGAAATGATAATATTATTGAAGCTCGCATGAATATGCGCTTGTCCCTCTGCTTCAACTCTTACTGTATTTTTTTTTGTTGTTTTAGCCATACTATGTTTTATTTAGTTGCAATCTTTTTGTTAGCAACTGTTTTTCTTTTTCCTTTTCTAGTTCTAGAGTTATTTTTAGTCTTCTGCCCTCTCAGAGGCAAGCCAGTTCTGTGTCGTATACCTCTGTAACAACCAATATCCATTAGTCGCTTAATACTCATCTTAGTCTCAGCTCTTAATTCTCCTTCTACTGTGTAGTTATCAGCTATAATAGCTCTAATAGCACTTGCTTGATCATCTGTCCAATCTTGAACCTTAATATCATGAGAAACTTTTGCATCATCTAAAATTGCTTTCGCAAAAGATGAACCAATTCCATATATATAAGTTAATCCAATAACTCCTCTTTTATTTTTTGGTAAATCAATACCTTGTATTCTTGCCATTTTTAACCTTGTCTTTGTTTATATCTAGGGTTTTTTTTATTGATTACATAAACGCGACCTTTTCTTTTCACAATGATGCAATCTTCACTTCTTTTTTTTACTGATGCTCGTACTTTCATTTTCTTTTTTTTAATTAGTACCTGTAAGTTATTCTTCCTTTTGTTAAATCATAAGGAGACATCTCAAGTTTTATTTTATCGCCAGTTAATAGCTTTATATAGAATTTTCTCATTTTACCAGAAATGTGTGCAACAACTTCATGTCCATTTTCTAGCTCAACTCTAAACATTGCATTTGACAATGCTTGCACTATTACGCCATCTAATTCTATATTTCCTTGTTTAGCCATTTATTTTTTTTTCTATATCTACAAAACTTGATAATATTTCCGCCTTTCCTTTTCGAACAACAATAGTGTGTTCAAAATGTGCAGATGGTTTATTATCAATAGTTGTTATTGTCCATCCATCATTATGTTGCNNTTATGTTGCTTTATACCTCTTTTACCCATATTAATCATTGGTTCAATTGCAATTACTAAACCTTCTTTAAGCATAATTCCATTTCCAGACTTACCATAATTAGGTACTTCTGGAGATTCGTGTAATTTTTTTCCCAAACCATGACCCACTAACTCTCTTACAACTGAATAACCAAAGGATTCAGCATAATTTTGAATAGCTGAACTGATATCTCCAATTCTATTTCCAACGCAAGCCATTTCAATACCTTTTAACAGTGATTCTTTAGTGACTTGAAGTAATTTTTTAGTACTATCATTAACAATACCAACTTCATAAGTATAAGCGGAGTCCCCATAGTAATCATTCATTAATAC
>ENA-UZWZ01015353-UZWZ01015353.1-metagenome-genome-assembly--contig:-Day-4-25m-contig-15353_pt1 | contig 20329 bp, 15 predicted proteins | sample MGYA00260346_ERZ794906 | MGnify/ENA metagenome assembly ERZ794906 | reverse complement strand
ATTGAAAACGGTTATTGGGGTTCAAGATGGGCAGGAAGAATAGCTGGACTAATGATTGAAAAATATTTAAAAGGAGAAATAACTAGAACAGATATGGAAAACTTCGTTCTAGATGGTAGTCTTATGGAAGAATATGAAAAACCTTATTCAGGAAAACCCTTTAAAATTAATTATTAATGCTTAAAACTAAAGGATCAAAATATGACTGGGTTACTATATTTATTTATATAGCTTTAGTTGCTATTGGTTGGATTAACATATATTCTGCGTCTTTTAATGAAGCCTCTACAAGTTTTTTTGATGTAAAACAGGTGTACACAAAACAATTGATGTTTATTTGTCTGAGTGTGCTATTAATTATTTTTATACTCGCTATTGAAGCAAAATTTTATGAAAGATTTTCAAGTATTATATATCTAATAGCACTCTTTTCACTTCTTGGATTATTTCTTTTTGGTAAAAATATTAATGGAGCTACCTCCTGGTATGCTGTTGGTGGATTCACAATTCAACCTAGTGAATTTGCTAAAGTTGCTACTTCACTTGCATTGGCAAAATACGTGAGTGATATTCAAATTGATCTATTAACATATCAAGATCAAATAAAATCTTTAATTATTGTTTTTTTACCAGCTATTTTAATAATCCCGCAACCAGATCCTGGAAGCGCACTGGTCTATTTAGCACTAATTTTTGCATTATACAGAGAAGGACTACCTACCATATATTTGTTATTTAGTTTTATTGTAGCTGCTTTATTTGTTGCTACATTATCGTTTGGGACGGTCTGGGTTTCCTTGCTAATATTATTAATAACAGGAATTATAATTTTTAAAAGTGAAAAAAAATCCATCTTTAAGTATGGAATTTTAGCAGTTGCTTGTATTGGCTTTTCAATTTCTGTTAATTTTATCTTTGAAAACGTTCTAGAACAACGACATAGAGATCGTTTTAATATAGTTTTAGGAAAACAAGTTGACACCAAAAGTATTGGATATAACACCAATCAAAGTGAAATTGCGATTGGTAGTGGTGGATGGACCGGAAAAGGTTGGCTACAAGGAACACAAACTAAAGGTAAATTTGTGCCGGAACAGGATACAGATTATATTTTTAGTACCGTAGGAGAAGAATGGGGCTTTATAGGAAGTATGGGAGTTGTAGTACTTTTTTTATTCTTAATCATACGCTTGCTAATTTTATCGGAGAGACAGAAATCTCAATTTAGTAGAATTTACGGGTACAGCGTAGCGTCAATATTATTTTTTCATTTTTTTATAAATATTGGAATGGTTTCAGGGTTATTACCAACCATTGGCATCCCATTGCCATTTTTTAGCTATGGTGGCTCGGGACTTTGGGGCTTTACTATATTACTTTTTATATTTATCAGGCTAGATGCCTCTAATTACATTAACCATTAGTATCCTGTTAAATTAATTTTTAACATCAAGAGCATCCCTTAAAGCATTGCCTATTAACATAAAAGCAGTCACCAAGCTCATTATTGCAAGACCAGGAATAATAGCTAAATAAGGTTTCCCTAGGATTATATAAGAATAATGATCCTTAATAATACCGCCCCAACTTGGCATTGGTGGTTGAGCTCCAATTCCTAGGAAGCTTAGGCCGCTTTCTATTAGTATAGCTGCAGCAAAGTTTGCTGCCGAAATAATAATCACAGGAGCCATACTATTTGGTAAAATATGTTTTGTTATAATTCTAAAATTATTAAACCCTAATGCTTTTGCGGCGTTTACATATTGCATTTGTTTTACACTCATTACCTGACCTCTGACAACACGTGCAACTTCTACCCACATAGTCAATCCTACTGCTATGAAGACTTGCCAAAAACCCTTACCTAAAGCCAATGAAATTGCTATGACTAATAAAAGAGTAGGTATGGACCATGTAACATTTATAACCCACATAATGAATGCATCAACTTTACCTCCAAAATAACCAGCAATAGCACCCATAGATATCCCAATGATCAGCGAAATAAAGACCGATACAAATCCAATAGCTAATGAAATACGAATTCCTATAAGCATCCGACTTAACAGGTCTCTACCGTATTTATCAGTTCCTAGTAAAAAGTGTTTTTCTGCAATATATAACTCGGGGACTTTATTAATATCATCTGCTTTAAAAAACAACGAACTAGGGTAATCTTTGATAATTCCATCTACTCCTTCGTCATTATATTCTGTAATTCGTAGTAAATCATCCTGAATTATATAATCAGAAATAGGAATTTCCAGCGCAGTATTTTTTTTTCCGATAAAAAATTCTGAAAAAGAATTTTGTTCTTCTTCAGCATAAGGTATTTTTAGCATTTTGACCTTAAATCCGGGAGACTTCGAGTGAATTGATAAATGCATTTGATTGGCATTTTTAGAATCATCAGGAGCTAGAACATAGGCAAATAAAGCAAGAAATGTACAGGCACATAAAAAGATAAAACTAAAAACGCCCCATGAGTTTCTTTTAAACTTTTGCAGCGTTAATTTTGTTAGTGATGTTGAGGAATTTTTCACATGCTAATTTAATCATAAAATTATTAAATTAATCTCTAACATTAGCTAGTTTACCGTTATTATTGGTTGACTTTAGATCTTGTAATATATTAATGCCTTCTTCTATGTAAATGTCATTACCTAAACTTTTATGCCATCGTTTTCTTTTTTCAAAAAGAGTTGAATCTTGTTTCATGAGTTCAATTTCAAAAGGTAAAGATTCATATATTAATTTATTATCATAATTATCTATTGAGTCAAACTTTTTAGTTTCATCGATTCTGCTTTCTATATCTTTTTTGTAGGATTCGTAATTTAAGTTAACGGTTGTAACATCGCGACGATTTTTTATCCATTGTGCATTCTCATCAATTAATTTAAGTTGTTGGCTTTTAGTTATTCGCTCAACGCTTCTACTAATTGTTTTCTCGTAATCTATGTTCCCATTCCAAACTTCATAATTTGCAGGCTCGATTTTATCATAGGGCAAGGGGTTGTCATAATCTTTTTCTCCAATATCTATATAACTGTAACGATCTGCCATGACAACATCACTTTTAACTCCTTCCAGTTGTGTTGAACCTCCATTGACTCTATAAAATTTTTGAGTTGTTAGTTTTAAAGAACCCATGTCACCCATTTCATTATTACGAAGCCACTGATTTAAATCTAATAAATTTTGAACCGTTCCTTTACCATAAGATTGCTTAGACCCAACGACTATAGCTCTTTTGTAATCCTGCATTGCAGCTGCTAAAATTTCTGAAGCTGAAGCTGAAAGCTCATTTACCAATATTACCAAAGGACCATTCCAAACAATTTCGTCATCATTATCGTTTAACACTTCTTTTTTACTACCCGAAGAAGCTACTTGGACAATTGGACCTTCTTTAATGAAAAGTCCAGCCATATCAACCGCTGTTCTTAGAGAACCACCGCCATTTCCACGTAAATCAATAATAAGACCTTCCATTCCTTCTTTTTTCAATCTTATAATTTCTTTTTTCACATCACTTGCGGCATTTCGCTCCTTATAATTTTGCATGTCAAAATAAAATTGACGTAAATCAATCAATCCATAGTTTTTATCTTCCTTTTTGATAAGGGCCGATTTTGCGTAGGTTTCTTCTATTTCAACTACATCTCTGGTAATTATTTCTTCTTCGATACTACCGTCTACACGCTTGATAGTTAGTATTACCTTCGTCCCTTTTGGGCCTTTAATTAATTTTACTGCATCGTCCAAGCGCATTCCAATTATACTTACTGCTTCTTTTTCACTTTCTTGTCTCACCTTCATAATCATATCACCTACTTCTACGTGCTCACCACGCCATGCAGGACCACCTGATATCACTTCTACAATTTTTATGTAATCATTTTTCTTTTGTAATCTAGCTCCTATCCCTTCTAATTTACCTGACATTTGTAATTCGAAACGATCTCTATCAGAGGGAGCAAAATAGTTAGTGTGAGGATCAAATTCTTCAACTATGGTATTTAAAAATATACCAAAATAATCTTTACTCTCTAAATCATTCACAAAATCAAAATATTCACTCATGGAACTTTTTGTATTTTCTCTTGCTTCTATTTCAATTTCACTCAAACTTTTAGGATTTTCGAAGTCCTCACTTTTCCCTTCTGTAGAGTTCTCATTTAGATTAGTTCCGTTTTCTTCGATTAGATCGTAATAATTTGAAATAGTGGTAAATTTAAGTTGTTTTCTCCAGCGATTTTCAAGTGCTTTTATATTATTTGGATATGTTATTTTATCATAATCTACATTCAATTCTTCATCAATACTATAATTAAATGGCAGTTCTAAAATCCGGGGATATATTTTTTCTATTTGGGCAATTCTCTCAGTCAGACGTGTATATACTAGCTTGAAAAAAGTGACGTCTTTTATTTTAATCTGATCATCAATAGCAGTTTCATACTGTTTAAATTCCTCAATATCTGAATTTAAAAAATAACGCTTTAATGGGTCTACGCCATCTATAAAATTTTTGTAAATATTTCTTGAGAAAGCATCATCCATATCCTTGGGACTATAATGTCCTTTTTCCAAGACGTACGTAATTAAATCTATGAGTAACTTATCTTTTTCTGGATTGTCAAACTTCTTGGTAGTAAAACTACAAGAAGCTATCGCCACAAAAACAGCAACAAGTAAAACTTTAAAATTCTTTTTCATAATTCTCATAACTCATTTTTTATTAACAACTAAATTATATAAAATATACTGCCTGTGAGTCAGAAATGATACTAATTTTTTGTTAAAGCAAGAGGAACAATACTTAAGCTATTAAAACAATTATTCAGAAGTAATTATTATGTATTTTAGCTAAAGTAAAAACTTATAATGAATTCAAAAAAACCTCTAATTCTAGTTACTAATGATGATGGAATTAATGCTCCAGGCATTCGCTTTTTGATAGATATAATGAATGATTTTGGCGATGTAGTGGTAGTTGCTCCAGATTCTCCACAAAGCGGTATGGGACATGCAATAACTATCAACAATACTCTTTATTGCGAACCTATTGTTATCAATAAAAATGAACCACAATCTGAATACAGTTGTAGCGGAACACCTGCTGATTGTGTAAAAATTGCAGTCAATGAAATATTAAAAAGAAAACCGGACTTATGTGTAAGTGGGATAAATCATGGTAGCAATTCTTCCATTAATGTTATTTATAGTGGAACTATGAGTGCAGCTGTTGAGGCTGGAACTCAAGGTATACCCGCTATTGGTTTTTCATTACTAGACTATTCATTAGATGCAGATTTTACACATTCAAGAGAATTTGTAAAAAGAATCACTTTAGAATGTTTGAGTAATGGAGTGCCAAAAGGAGTCGTTTTAAATGTAAATATTCCTAAAATTTCAAACACCAAACTAAAAGGAATAAAAATATGTAGACAAGCGAATGGTGTTTGGGAAGAAAAATTCGACAAAAGAACTAATCCATTAGGCAGAGAATATTATTGGCTTAGCGGAAAGTTTGTAAATAACGATCAGGGAGAAGACACCGACGAATGGGCTCTTGAAAATGGATATGTATCTATTACTCCAACCCAATATGATTTAACAGCGCATCAAGCCATTAAAAACATTAGCAATTGGAAACTTTAAAAAAAGAAGTGCTTATTGGTTTAATAATTGGAATCATTTCTAATGTAGCTGGAAGCTATCTGTATATTTATTTTTTCTCTACTTTTAGTCTAGAGGAAACTATCAATAAAGCAATTGAAACAAATGTAATTGGAAATATTATAGCATTAGGAGCAATATTAAATCTATTTGTTTTTTTTATTTTCATAAAAAAAAATCAAATATACAGGGCCAGAGGAGTTTTATTTGCCACTGTTATGAGTGCGTTAATTATACTTTTTACTAAGTTTTATTAATTATGAAATATTATATCATTGCTGGAGAAGCGTCAGGCGATTTACACGGAGCAAATTTAATGAAGGCTCTCATTCGCGAAGATCAAGATGCCAATATTCGCTATTGGGGTGGTGATTTAATGTCGAAAATTGGAGGTACTTTAATTAAACATTACAAAGATTTAGCTTTCATGGGATTTGTTGAAGTCTTGTTTAATTTAAAAACCATTTTTAAAAATATTACATTTTGTAAAAATGATATTGTTAAATTTAATCCAGATGTAGTTATTTTTATTGATTACCCTGGATTTAATATGCGAATTGCCAAATGGGCTAAGAAAAAAGGAATAAAGACACATTATTACATTTCTCCTCAAATTTGGGCTTGGAAAGAAAGTAGAATTAAGGCAATTAAAAGAGATGTTGATCAAATGTATGTAATACTTCCATTTGAAAAAACTTTTTATGAAGACAAACATCAATTCCCTGTTCATTTTGTGGGACATCCATTAATTGACGAAATTTCAAATAGAACACAAGTAGATGTAGAATTGTTTAAAAAAGAAAACAACTTGGATCAACGACCCATTATTGCTATTTTACCTGGAAGTCGAAAACAAGAGATTTCAAAAATGCTGGAAGTGATGTTAAGTATTGTTGAAGACTTCTCAATGTATCAATTTGTAATTGCAGGAGCTCCAAGCCAAGACGAAAAATTTTACAAATCATTTATAAAAACTTCTAACGTTCATTTATTGTTAAATAAAACGTATGACTTATTAAGTGTATCCTATGCCGCATTGGTTACCTCTGGAACTGCTACCCTAGAAACTGCCTTATTTAAAGTTCCACAGGTAGTCTGCTACAAAGGAAATCAAATATCATACGAAATCGCCAAACGAATTATTAAACTCAACTATATTTCGTTAGTAAATTTAATATTGGATAAAGAAGCGGTTACTGAGCTGATTCAATCAGATTTTAATAAAAAAATGGTTTCTAAAGAACTCACAAAAATCTTGGACGATGATAACCGGACTGTGTTATTTTCCGATTATCATGAATTGGAAGATAAATTGGGAGGAATCGGAGCGAGCGAAAAAACTGCAAAACTAATTATTGAGGAAACAAAAAAATGAAGTTAAAACTCGTTGTCATCGTTTTGTCACTTTTTTTAGTTGCTTGTGGAAGTTCCAAAAAAACAAATTATAAGGAAACAAAAACCGAAAGGACACCAAAAAAAAAGAAATCAGATAAAGCCGATGCAATTATCGCTTTTGCAAAAACCTATTCAGGTACAAAATATAAGTATGGAGGAACTACTAAAAAGGGAATAGATTGCTCTGGATTACTATTTGTCTCCTTTCAAAGCGAACAAATCAATTTACCCCGGATTGCACGTGATATGTCAAAAAAAGGCACAAAAGTTTCATTGAGTAAAGTTCAAAAAGGAGATCTTCTATTCTTTAAAACAAATAAAAAAAAGAGAACCATTAATCATGTTGGTTTGGTCGTTGAAAAAAATAAAAAAGGCTTACTTTTTATTCATTCCACAACTTCATCAGGAGTTATCATCTCATCACTTGACGAAAACTACTGGAAAAAAGCCTTTATAGAAGCCCGAAAAGTTATTTGAGTTCTAATCAAAAAATATCATATATTTATAACACTCCTCAATTAGTTTAAGTAAACCTTAAATTGATTTGAATGAAATTTATTAATTTTTCAATTGTAAAATTTTCTTTTTTTTTAACAGCCGGAATTTTAGTTGCTCGTTTTAAACCCTTTATTGATTTTCGATATTTACTTGTCCCCTCCTTTGTTCTTCTTCTTATTTTTTGGACTAATTCAAGAAAAAGAATACCTCAAAAAATATTTTTTGGTATCATTACCTACTCCTGTTTTTTGTTTCTAGGCGCTACACTATATCAGTACCAAACTCCAAGTTTTCAGCACCAACACTATTCAAAAAAAATTAGCGCTCATAATCTTCTTCAATTAAAAGTAAAGGAAGTATTAAAAAAAGATGCTTATCAATTTAAATACATTGTTGAAGTAATTTCAAATCATAATGAGCGTTCTAACGGAAAACTACTACTTAACATAAAAAGAAATTCGACTACAACAGTTTATGCTATTGACAACTTATTGGTTATAAATAGTAAAATCGAAAAGATACCTTCTCCTCTAAATCCTCATCAGTTTGACTATTCGAAGTACATGAAAAGTCTTGGAATTTATCATCAAATTAATATTTCAAATATGGAGATTTTAAATAAAAGTGAGGGTCAAGCTACACTAAGAGGTCAAGCAAATAAATTAAGAAGTTTTTTAATTAGTAAACTGAAACAAAATAATTTATCTGAAAACGAATTAGCTATTGTACAAGCCCTAGTTTTAGGTGAAAAACGTGATATAAGTAAAATTTTATATGACGACTATGCTGCTGCTGGAGCTATTCATATTTTAGCAGTTTCAGGACTACATATCGGTATAATTTATATGATCCTTTTGTATATTTTTGATCCAATAAAAAGACTACTTAAAAGTGAGAAAGGTATAAATGTCTTAATTATTATAATGCTTTGGGGTTTCGCTTTTCTTACTGGACTCTCTCCATCTGTTATTCGGGCAGTTACTATGTTTTCCTTTTTTGCATTTGCAAAAATTATTAATAGAGATACCAATGCTATTAATACTCTTTTTCTTTCTTATTTTACACTTCTTATAATCAATCCAAATTGGTTATTTCATGTTGGATTTCAATTAAGTTATTTAGCTGTTTTATTTATTCTTTGGTTAGTTCCAATTTGGAACAAATTTTATTACCCTAAACATTTGATTCTTAAAAAATTTTGGGGAATTATTACGGTAACGTTGGCAGCTCAAATTGGTATTATCCCACTGAGTTTATTCTATTTTCACCAATTCCCTGGATTATTCATACTAACAAACTTAATCGTGTTACCAGTAATTGGACTCATCCTTTGTTTAGGTATTCTGCTAATTTTTTTATCATCTTTTAATGCCTTACCAGATTGGTTTGCTTTTAGCTACAATTATTTGATTAAACTTCTCAATTCAATTATAAGTTGGATAGCAGAGCAGGATATTTTTTTATTTCAGGATATATCATTTAGCTTCAATCAGGTTATTTTCTCTTATTTGATCCTTATTACAATAGTGACTTATAGAAAACTAAAAAAACAAAAAATAGTTCTTTTAACAGTTTTAAGTCTTTCAATTTTATGTTATACTAATTTACTTATAAAGGATTATCATTCAGCAAACGAACTCATTATTTTTCATAAAACAAGACATAGTTTGATTGGAAATAAAAAAGGACAGAAATTAGAAATTTTTAAATATGATTCCTTAAAAGAACTCGGAAATAATTATCCCATAAAAGGTTATCGAATTTATTATGATATCAATAACTATTCAGAAAAAAAAATGCCTACCGTATTCAGTTATAAAAATAAAATGATTCTAATTGTTGATAGCTTAGGAGTTTATCCAAAAAACAATAGAGTTGACATTGCCATACTGGTAAATAATCCTAAAATAAATTTAAATAGAATGCTAGATAGTTTGAAACCAAAATTAATAGTTGTTGACGGAAATAACTATAAGTCACTTATACCGTTGTGGAAGAAAAGTTGCTATGAAAGGAATATAAGTTTTCATTCAACATCTCAAAAAGGAGCCTACATTATTCGTTAGTTATTTAAAACTTCCTTTAAAATTATTTTGGTATTCTTGCCAAGCTTCTCCTGTTGTGAGTTTAAGATAATCATCATTGGCAATCATTTTTAAAAATATTTCAATTTGCTCAGGAGTTTTATAACCAACGACAGGTTGAATCAAATCACCATTTTCCTTAAAAAAAACAATGGTAGGATACCCTGTAATTTTTAACGCGTGTGCTAATAAATGTTGAGAATTTCTTCCTTTTCTTCCTTCTTGATAATTAGGATTGGTGTAAGTGAAATCTTGATAAGTAACGGATTCTGTTCCTTCGGCATTGAACTTAACAGGATAGTAATTTTTATTGACGTACTTGATAACATCTTTGTTTCCAAAAGTATTTTTGTCTAGTAATTTACAAGGGCCACACCAACTCGTATAAACATCCATCAGTATTTTTTTTGGAGCTTCTTTTTGAGCCTCTAAAGCTTCATTCATTGACATCCATCGAATACCGTCTTGAGCGTATAAAGGTGAAATCAATAAAATGAGTAAGACTATTAGTGTATTTTTTTTCATATCGATATTTTATTTAAAAACGCCTCGAAAGAGGCGTTTAGTATTTAATTCATTAAAATTAAAGCTTATTTAACTCCATGCATTAATTTTTTTACGATGGGCGTTAGACTCATTACCACCAGTCCCGCAATTATTGGAACAAATGTGAAAATTAAGAAAAACGTACTCATAGAATATTCTGATGTTATGGAATCGATCATACCCCCCATAGAGCCTGCTGCTTTGTTTCCTAGACCAATAGCAATGTACCATAGACCGAACATCATCCCTATTTTTGTAGCTGGTACTAATTTAGAAACATATGACAATCCAACAGGGGATAAACTTAATTCTCCTAGGGTATGCAATAAGTAAGCTAAAATTAACCAAATGATACTAACAGACGCTGTCTGGGCTCCTTGAGGTATACTTGCAGATCCATAAGCTAAAATTCCAAAGCCTAGACCCAATAAAATTAATCCAACTCCAAATTTAACTGTGGCTGGCGGATTAAACTTACTTTCCCATATTTTAGAAAAAAGTGGAGCAAAAGCAATAATATAAAAAGAGTTTAAAATCCCAAACCAAGAAGCTGGTATTTCTGTAGATTCTTCACTGAATTGAGTGTACAGCATCCAAATTACAATGAACCATATGATTAAAAAACTAAAGCCTAAAAACGTATTAGATAAAGCATATTTTTTAAATGTGATTTTAAATAATTGTAGTAATACATAAGTAATAATCATTAGGGGTATCACTGTAAGAAGCGTATTTGCTATTCTAAATATCAACGCTGAATCTCCCTCTAATACTCTGTTGGTATAATCTGCCGCAAATATAGTCATAGAACCACCAGCTTGTTCAAATGCAGCCCAAAAGAATACGGTGAATATAGCTAAAATACCAACTACAGTATATCGATCTCGTTGTACTTTATCAGAAACTTTTTGAGTGCCTCCATCCTTATTATTTTCAACTGCATCCGATAAATCAATTTCTTTGGTGGGTGCTAAACCTACATTACCAAATATACCTTGAGCAAACCAAAATTGCAGCATTCCCAAAAACATAAATATTCCAGCTAAACCAAAGCCCCAATGCCAACCGATGGTTTCTCCTATGTAACCACACAGCATAATTCCAAGAAATGCCCCAGCATTTACTCCCATATAAAATATGGTAAATGCGCCATCTTTTTTGTCTTGTGCATTGATATAAACCCCATTAATAATCGAGGTAATATTTGGTTTAAATAAACCATTTCCTGCAACTAGACAACCAATTCCTAAGTAGAGACCCCAAGGAGTGTCCATAGCCATAGAGGCATGTCCTAAAGTCATAATTAAAGCCCCAAAAGCTACTGCTTTTCGATATCCAATAAATTTATCTGCGATTAATCCTCCTAAAATTGGAGAAAAATAAACAAGCATAGTATAGGTTCCATAAAGACCAAGAGCTTCTTCTCTAGTCCAAGCCCAACCACCATCTAATAGGGCTGAAGTTAGAAACAATACCAGTAAAGCCCGCATTCCATAATATGAAAAACGTTCCCACATTTCAGTAAAAAATAATACAAACAATCCGCTTGGATGCCCCATTAACAACTTTTGATTCATCTCTGAACCTTCAAATTTATACTTCGTTAAATCCATTTAATCTATTTTTAAATTATTAAATTATCAAAGCTTACAGAATGATTCGTGAAGCTATGTTTTTGTTTTTAAATATCTTCTAATTCTAAGTTTTAAGATTCACTATTTTGTAATTTTCCTTCTGCATCTTCTATACCATGGGTTAATACTTCTAGTTTTTTTCTGACTAAAAGGACCAGGCCACCCAATACTACACAAAAAACAGCAATACCAGTAAAAATAGTGTATTCTCCAAGACTTTCGGACCACTCTCCTAACAAACCAGCAAGTTTACTTCCAAATCCTGTCATCGCAAAATAAACACCCATCATAATAGATGCATATTTAACTGGAGAAAGCTTAGTTATAAAAGAGAGGGCTACAGGCGACAGACATAATTCTCCAACCGTATGAAATAGATAAGCCAATACCAACCAATACATTGCGGAGGATCCTGTAGACTCAAACTGAGCTGTTGCACCCGTCATGAAAAAGAAACCTGTTCCCATAATTATAAGACCCAATATCATTTTGTACAAAGAAGTCGATACTTTTCCTTTTAGTTTTCTATTAGCCCAAAATAAGGCAACTGAAGTTCCTAAAAAGATAATAAACATCGCATTTAAAGATTGGAACCAAGAAGCAGGAACTAACCAACCCATCAACATCCTATCTGTCTTTTCCATGGTGTATATATTCATTAAACCACCCGCTTGTTCAAATGCTCCCCAAAAAACAATAACCAATAAGAACGATATTAATAAAACAACGACTCTATCTTTTTCAATTTTGGTTAAAGGTTTTTTCATCAAGGCTTTTTCATCTTCATTTTGAGAAGCTCCTAAAAAATTACCAACATGCTTTAAATACTTTTGCCCTAAAACATATTGTAAGATTCCGAGCCCCATACCAATTCCTGCTAAACCAAATCCGTAGTGCCAACCATAAACTTCTCCAACATAACCTACAATTAAACTTGATAAAAATGCTCCTACATTAATACCAATATAAAAAATAGTAAACCCCTTGTCTCTTCTAATGTCTCCTTTTTTATATAATCCTCCTACCATCGTAGAAATATTTGGTTTTAGCATTCCTACACCACAAACTATCAATACCAAACCTGTATAGAACGCCCACATTTCTTCGACTGCCAGAATACTATGACCAAAAAGTAAAAATATTCCCCCTACAAGTACTGATTTTTTTTGACCCAAAAATTTATCTGCAATAAATCCTCCGGGAATAGACATCACATAAACCATCATCGTGTACCATCCATATAATGCTAGTGCATCTCCGTTAGTCCAACCTAAACCAGCATTTTCTAAATCGGTTTGTGCTACTAAATAAAGAACTAAAATAGCTCGCATTCCATAATAAGAAAAACGTTCCCACATTTCTGTAAAAAACAAAACGTAAAGTCCTATTGGATGGCCAAATAATTCTTTTTGATTGGCTTGAATTGTTGTTGTTGACATATCTTTATTTTTTTAATAGTTGTAAATTATTCGCTAATTCCTAAAATTTGTATTAGAACCACCTAATGACTCTTTAATAAAATTAGTCATTTTCTTGTAAAGATGACTTCTTGTTCTTCCTCCATAAATACTGTGGTTTTTATCGGGATAAATTGCCCATTCAAAATCTTTATCCTCTTGTATTAAAGCTTCAGAAAGACGCAAGGTGTTTTGTAAATGAACATTGTCATCTGCTGCACCGTGGATTAATAAAAAATCTCCTTCCATTTTATCTACATAAGTAATGGGGGAATTATTATCATATCCAGATGGATTTTCTTGAGGTGTATGCATGTAACGCTCAGTATAAATAGTATCATAAAAACGCCAACTGCTCACCGGAGCAACTGCAATTGCCATGGAAAAAATATCGCTGGCCTGAAACAAACAATTGGAAGACATAAAACCTCCATAACTCCATCCCCAAATTCCAATTCTACTAGAATCAATATAGGGTAATTCTCCTAGCTTTTTTGCGACCGCTATTTGGTCTTCAACTTCATATTTACCCAACTCTAACTGAGTTATTTTTTTAAAATCTCTTCCTTTAAATCCTGTTCCTCTCCCATCAACACATACCACAATCATTCCATCCTGAACTAACATTTGATGCCAATAATCATTTCCTCCTATCCACTGATTTGAAACACTTTGTGATCCTGGTCCTGAATATTGGTACATAAACAAAGGATACTCTTTTGTTTCGTCAAAATCTAAAGGTTTTAAAGTATACATATTTAATTGATTCCCGTTTATTGATAGGGTCGAATACTCCTTTGGAGAAATTTTATATTCTTTTAGTTTGTTAACTAAAACATCATTATTCATGATTTCTCTAATTACTTTACCATTTTTAGATTCATTTAAAGTGTAGGTATACGGAACCGTTGCACTAGAATAGGTATTTATGAAATAAGAGAAATCTGTACTAAAAGAAGCATTATTAGATCCCGTTTTATGTGTTAATCTTTTGACTTTTTTCTCTTTCAAAGACACTGAATAGACGTCCCTATTTATACTTCCATTTTGGGTACTGTTATAAAACAATAACCCGGTATTATTATCATATCCGTAATAACTGGTTACCTCCCATAAACCAGAAGTTATTTGTTGTTCATTTTTACCATTTTTATCATAAAGATAGATATGGTTCCAACCACTTTTTTCACTAGTCCAAATAAAATTATTGTTATCTAAAAAAGTTAAATCATCATCTATAGCAACGTAAGCGTCGTCTTTCTCTTGGTGTAAAAGGGACGTTGAATTATTATTTGAAACATCTACCAATATTAAATCTAATTCATTTTGATGACGATTTAATAATTGAACACTCAGTAATGATTTATCTTTAGTCCATTTTATTCTAGGGATATAATAATTATTGAAGCTAAAAAGATCAACTTGAGTGGTTTGATTAGTTTCTAAATCATAAATATGCAGCGATACCTCCGCGTTTTTCTCTCCAGCTTTTGGATACTTAAAAACTTGCTGTGTAGGATATAATTCATTTCCCATAATATCCATTGAAAATTCAGGCACTTCAGTTTCATCAAATCTAATAAATGCAATTTTATCACCACTTATGTTCCAATCAAAAGCTCTTACTACAGAAAATTCTTCTTCATATACCCAATCTGTAATCCCATTAATAATTCTATTAATTTGTCCGTCAGAAGTGAGTTGTTTAGTTTCTCCAGACATTAAATCTTTAACATATAAATTATTATTAAAACCGTAAGCCAATTTGGAGGAATCGCCATTAAAAGTAGGCTCTTGTATTTGATTATCTGAAACTAAAGTAAGTTTCTTTAATTTTAAATCGTACACATAATAAATTCCTACCGACGAGCGTCTATAGATTTGTTTCAATTTTGTAGCTAATAATAGTTTGGTTTCATCATCACTAAATTGGTACGAAATAATATAATCAATCTCTTCAATATCAGTAGAATTCAGTAAAGTTTTAACTTTTTCTCCAGTTTTATAGTCATAGACATCGATTGTAGAAGTCTTACTTTTTCTATCATAATTGTAAATTGAATACTCTTTACCATTATTCATAGAACGCAGCGCACTCAGGTATTCTGGTCTAAAAGTACCTCCATTAATATCATCTAATGAAATTGATTTTTCTTGTGCAGATAAAGTTGACATGGTTATTAATATTGATAACCATATACCCTTAGAAAATAATCTATTCAATTTATTGTTATTTTTTGATAGTTCAAGTTTACACAATTTTAACGAATTTATCCTACTTTTTTGAATTAAAAAGGAAGTTTAAGAGGCTAAAAAAAGTAAAAAGACTCTGTTTTAAATACTATATTTGTGAATCATAATTATTTTAAATATGCCACAGCCTGTCTCGGGGTTTTCAAAAAAAACTAAAGAAGAAAAAATTGAATGGTTAGTTTCCAACTACCTTCAAAACGACCCTTTGGTTGATAAAGTTTTAAAACAATATTGGAATGATGATGAAAAACTCCAAAAATTGCATGATGGATTTATAGAAAATGCCATCAGTAATTATTATTTACCTTTTGCGATAGCTCCAAATTTTTTAATTAACAATGAGCTATATTCAATTCCTATGGTTCTTGAGGAAAGCTCCGTAGTTGCTGCATCAAGTAATGCTGCAAAGTTTTGGCTAGACAAAGGGGGGTTCAAAGCCGAAGTGATCTCTACTGTAAAAAATGGTCAAATCCATATTAATTTTTATGGCGCAGAATCTGTCATAAAAAAGTTTTTTTCTGAAAATAAATCGAAATTGATTAATAGTATTTCAGAAATAGAATACAGTATGAAAAAAAGAGGTGGTGGCCTCATAGATATAAAGCTTATTAACTCTACTAAATCCTTAGAGGGCTACTATCAACTTCATTGTACTTTTGAGACTCATGACGCAATGGGTGCAAATTTTATAAATACTTGTTTAGAGGAAATTGCAAAGACATTTGAAAATAACTCAAAAAAATATTCGGAATTTTCAAATCTAAACGAGTATCCTGAAGTAGTTATGAGTATTCTTTCCAACTATGTGCCGGAGTGTCTAGTGCGGGCAGAGGTTCAGTGTCCTGTAAACGAAATGTCTACCAATGGGATAGATGGCGCTACCTTTACAACCAAATTTGTTAGAGCTGTAGAAATAGCCAAAGCTGAAACCAGAAGAGCAGTAACACATAATAAAGGAATTATGAACGGAATTGATGCAGTAATTTTAGCGACAGGCAACGACTTTAGATCTGTCGAGGCTGGAATCCATGCGTATGCGTCAAAAAGTGGAATGTACACGAGCTTAACCGATGCAAAAATAGAAAATAATCTTTTTACTTTTTCAATAGAAATCCCACTCGCAATTGGTACTGTTGGAGGACTAACTGGATTACATCCATTGGTTAAATTTGGATTGCTTTTATTACAAAACCCTTCAGCAAAAAAATTGATGCAAATTATTGCGGTAGTGGGGTTGGCTCAAAATTTTGCAGCCCTGCGATCCCTAGTTACTACTGGCATCCAAAAAGGGCATATGAAAATGCATTTAGCTAATATTCTAAATAAATTAGAGGCCACGTCATTAGAAGCAAAGCAGGCATTACAATATTTTGAAAATAAAGCTATTTCGTACAACGCTGTTACTACGTATTTAAATCAACTTCGAGAAATAAATTGAAACAAGAATTTTACAGTCACGGAAAATTATTACTCACCGCAGAATATTTGGTATTGGATGGAGCGGATGCACTTGCATTTCCTACAAAATTCGGGCAATCTTTAATTGTTGATAGTGGTAAAAAAAATACTATCGAATGGAAAAGTTATGATCACAACGATAGCCTATGGTTAGATTTCTGTTTTACAATTAAAGAAATAAAATTATTTAATCGAAAAGTTGAAAATGATCGCGATCGATTGCTTTCAATTTTAATGAATGCTCATAAAATAAATTCGTCATTTTTAGGAAATACAGATGGTTTTAGTATTGTGACTAAATTAGATTTTCCCAATAATTGGGGCTTGGGAACTTCATCCACACTAATTAACAATATTTCAAAATGGGCAAATTTAGATCCATATAAATTGCTGAATGTTACTTTTGGAGGAAGTGGTTATGATATTGCTGCCGCTAACAACGATCATCCTATTATCTTCACAAAAAAAGAAAATCAGTCTGTTTCAAAAAAACAACTTATCGATTGGGATTTTAGAGATCACTTATTTTTTGTTCATCTAAATAAAAAACAAAATAGTCGAGACAGTATCGCCAGCTACCGAAAAGTCCTTAAATCTAAAATTATTCAAATTCAAAAAATTAACGAATTAACAATCGCCCTATGTAATTGTAATAGCTTAACTGAATTTAAAAATTTGATTACACGTCACGAAAAAATCATATCGAACATAATTCAACAAAAGCCTATTAAAGAAGTCTTATTCAAAAATTATCATGGTGGCATAAAAAGTCTAGGAGCTTGGGGAGGTGATTTTATTTTGGCTACTGGAAATAAAGAGGATCATCAATATTTTAAAAATAAAGGCTTTAACACCATTATTCCATTTGGAAAAATGATACTATAAAAAAACCATTTTATTAATAAAATGGTTTTTTTATTTAAAGTTAATATACCTCTAAAAAAAGGTAGCTCTATTGTCTTCAATATCTGCTTCGTTTTTTAAAGCATTGTAAACATTTGTATTAAGAGATGACAGAGTACTCATGTTTAGCGTATTTGCAAAACTAGAATAGTCCTGTAATTCTGGTGCATTATTGACAGCTGTCACTTTTACCATATAGACTCCCTTATCGCCATCAATAAGAGCTGATGTTTCACCAGCTTTGAGACCAAATGCTGCACCCACAACTTTAGGCTCAGTCCCAGCTCCAGCTATAGTTGGATTTGCCATTGTAACAGCACTAGCTGATTTAACAGAAACATTTTGATTATTTGCTACAGTATTTATTTCTGTGTTGGATATAGATTGTCTTATTAACAATGCTTTTTTCTGATTTCTTAAAATCGGTGTGACTGTTGCGGATGCCTCAGCCAAACTTTTCAACCCTTTTGGATTTCTTCTAGTTAATTGAGCAATAATATAGCCATTGTTAGTATTTATCCTTTTTACGTCTCCAATAGTCGTTTCTTCATTAAATGCCCACGAAACTAACGTCCTGCTATTCTCGTTTATTCCAGGTAAATTTGAGTCCAATTCTCCTATTTTATTAATAGGATTTGATTTTAAATCGGAAGCTTCTGCCAATTCGTTAAAATCTGTTTCACTTGCAGCAATTTCAAATTTTGTTGCTTTAGAAAAAACTTCGTTAATTGTTTTCTCTGAGGCCTCTACCTTTTTAACAACCAAAGCTAATTTTATTGCTTTCTGAATATTTTTTTGATCTGATATTTGAATAACATGGAAACCAAAACTTGTTTCGGCAATTCCAATATCTCCAGTTTTATTATCGAAGACAAAATCATTGAAAGGCTTTACCATCCTTCCCGGTGAAAAATATCCTAAATCACCTCCTTTGTCTTTGTTTGATAAATCTTCTGAATATTCTGAAGCTAAATCATCAAATTTTCGTCGATTTCTTTTTACGACTCTTAAGATACTGTCTGCAAGTTTCTCAGCTTCTGCCTTAGTTCTTACAACATCCTGAGGAGCTGATGATAAACCAGCAAATCTTATTAGAATATGCTTAGCCTTTGCAGAATCTGCCATTTTTTTTGTGGCATATACTCTAGCTAAACTATAAGAATTTTCTTCTTTATAAGGTCCGTAAATTTTGTTTAACTCTTGAGACATTAAATCAGAAGCAATGGCTTCAGGAAGTTGGTTTTTTAAAAACCACCTATCCGTAAATGTTACATCTGAATTTAAATTCACGTATTCAGCTATATCAGTTGTGGTTTCAAAATCATTAGTTAGCTTAGAAATGTCAGCTTTTGCATTTTCATTATCATCTGTTGACGGATCTTCATTAAAGGTAACGTATTGAATGTCCACTTGAGGATCTACTTCGTAATCTTTAGAGTTGGCCTTTATATAAGTCTCTATATCAGCATCTGTAATAACAACATCTGCATCTGCTATATTTGTGTATGGAATTTGCATATACTGCAGGTCCATATTGTCATTTTGGTAATGATACTCTTGTTCCCCTTCAACTAAAGTAGTAACTAAACCTCCTTTTATCATGTTGAAATAAGTGCTTTCTAGTACAGAGCTTTCTGTATCTGACTCAAAATCTAACCAAGCATTATAAGCTTGTGGATTTCCATTATCGGCGGCATTTTTTACATTAGCGAGGTATTCTTGTAACTTTAATTCGTTGAATAAACCAAATTCGTCTTGAAAAGTTGGATTGTTTGCAAGTGAAGTCCTCAACGAATTATTGATTTGTTCTTTTTCAGCTGTTAATCCTAAAGACTCGTATTGCTCAGAAAAAATTACACGCCTTAATTCTCTATCCCAAACAATATTCATTGCTTGATTAGTTTGTGAATTTGGCCCTAAATTACGTTGAATTGTTTCAACCTTTTTCATGAATTGTTCACGAGAAAGATCGACTCCATTAATTGTAGCTACTGTACTTTCTCCTTTTGGTGTTGAATTACCATTACCTATAACACCACTTAATACAAAAGAAAATAATGCAAGCGCGATAATAATTATTAAAAATATTCCGTGTTTTCTTATGTCGTTTAAAATTGCCATTTTTAATTATATTTTACCTTTTCTTTAAGTATTGCAAATTGAAAAGGATTAATTTATCATTGTTTATTTATTAAATCGTAAACTGAGAGTATTATAAAAGCACTTTACTTTAGTAATATCAGTGGGCGAAAATACTATTTTCCTACCATTAATAAAAAAGTTAAATTGAAAAAATCGGGGAAAAAGTAAAAAACTAATCTACAGGAGTCAATTTAACTTCAACTAGTTCAATTTTTGTTTCAGATACTTCCATAATGTTAAAGGTAAAATTCTCAAAAACAACAATTTCTCCTTG
>ENA-UZWZ01002997-UZWZ01002997.1-metagenome-genome-assembly--contig:-Day-4-25m-contig-2997_pt1 | contig 20598 bp, 24 predicted proteins | sample MGYA00260346_ERZ794906 | MGnify/ENA metagenome assembly ERZ794906 | reverse complement strand
ACAGGCGGTGGTGACACAGGTCAAGCGGGTGCAATTCGTTTGGGCGTTACCCGTGCACTGATGGAATACAACGGCGATCTAAGATCTGATTTACGTAAAGCAGGTTTTGTAACACGTGATGCAAGAGTTGTAGAGCGTAAGAAAGTTGGCCGTAAGAAGGCACGTAAGAGCGAGCAGTTCTCAAAGCGTTAAAGCTTTTTCGACAAACAATAAAAAACCCGCATTTAGCGGGTTTTTTATTGCCTAGGATTTATAGTCATACTGAGATAACTTGTTATAGCGAATAATAGATTGCACGGTTTCAACATATTCGTAACCAATTTCAGCATAGTTTTCCAATCCTTCAGCGAGTGCAAGCCCTGTAATGTGAGCTTGCTTATCGCGTTTATTTTTTCGAATTTTTCTTAGCGTTGCATAGGCAGAGTTGCGGTTAATAGAACGCATGTAATATTCGACACTTTTGTCTAAGGATGAAAATTTGGCCACTTCATGTGTGGCCGCCTTGTCACGTTTCAAAGGAATAATGCCGCAGCCTTTTTCAAAACACCAAAGGCCAAAAAAATTATGATAGTATTTTGCAAAGCGTGACCTGCCCCAGTTAGACTCATAAGCACCTTGTGCCAATATGAGAGAGGCTGGTATTACGTCTACACGCATCAAAAGTGTATCAATATCCCCTTCTTTAACGCGATAGCGGTTGTAAATTTTTTGTAATTTAAACGAATTTATATTGCCCGTTTTAATGTCATGCCTGAGCTGGATTATTTTTTCATTTTGCTTGTTAATTTCTGGCAATAAATATTCAAAAAAAGCTTGTTTGCGCTGATTAACATCCTTAATTTTTGTAAAGTCGGGCGTTTTAAGAGAATTCATCCATGACTCAAGCCCCCAAAATTCATTCGCTTGAATAGGCGAGGTAAATAATAAGAACGTTAGTAATGCGGAGTTAAATCTCAAAATTTTCACAAGAAGCGCTAAGGACTTCTATTGTAAACATTTTTTCAATCGGTAAGTTGAACAGATGAGATTTAATCACTCGTATCACGCCGGCGTGAGCGACAATAAGCATAGATTGAGGCTGTTTGGCGATGATTGTATTAAAGGCTGTTAAGACTCGATGCTGGAAATCATAGAGATTTTCTGCATTCGGTGGCGGATTTTTAATGGGATCTTGTTTGAAATTATCCACCAGATTTTGTCCAATGGCCGCTGAACTTAGGCCTTGCCAATCGCCAAAGCCTAATTCTGAAAAATGTTTAATAATTTCGAGCGGTGTTTTTTGTTGTTCGTGTAGATGCTGGGCAAATGCTTGGCAGCGTATTAGAGGCGAAGATAAGATTAAATCCCATGATTGGTGTTGAGTGGCATCAAGCATTTGTTGCCAGCCTTTCTCAGTGAGTAGATCGTCTTGATTGCCACGATAAATACGCCCGCCAAGGCTCTCGCCATGGCGTAGAAGGCTAAGCTTCATTCATCAATTTGCTCTCGTGACATCAAGTAGTTAACAGCCTCAGTAGGGCTTGATTTTCCTTGGGTCACGTAGGATACTTGCTCACAAATTGGCATTTCTACTTGTTGCTCAGCAGCAATTGAGAGAATTAAATTTAAGGTGTTAAGCCCTTCAACAGTTGCACCTACATTGGTCAACGCGCGCTCTACATCATGGCCTTTGGCTAGCTCTTTACCAAAGCGCCTATTTCTAGAAAGATCATCAGAACAAGTGAGGACTAAATCTCCAAGACCAGAGAGGCCGACAAACGTGGATTCATTAGCGCCTAGGCTTACACCTAAGCGAGTCATTTCTGCCAAACCGCGGGTAATAAGCGCTGCTTGGGTATTAATACCGTAGCCTAGGCCTGAGGCTATGCCAGCGGCAATAGCTAAGATGTTTTTGACACTACCACCGACTTCAACACCAATGATGTCGTCATTGGTATAGGCGCGCAAGGTTTTAGTGTTGATTAAATCAGCCCAATGTTGTCGGGTTTTTTTGTCTTTAGAGGCAGAAACTAGAGCGGTTGGCTTTTGACTAGCAACTTCAAATGCAAAGCTAGGCCCAGATAAAATACAGCCTTGGTGATTGGGCAATATGCGCTCAAAGCTTTGATATAAAAAGCACTGGGCAACGGTATCAAAACCCTTGGTTGCCCAAGCGATTTGCTGCTCATTATTAAGTAAAGGCTTTAAGGTTTGTAAGACTTCACTAAAAGCATAACTTGGTGTGGCAATCAGAATATTGCGACATTGAGCGAGCTCATGATAGCCGTGTACAATTTGAATATTGTTACTATAAGGCTGAGGTAGAGCGGGATGTTGAGGCTTTAATGAGGCTGATTCAAGCGCTGTGTGCGCATGCAAATAAATGCTATCAAACTTTTCATTTAAAGCAATGGCTAGCGCACTACCCCAAGCGCCTGCACCAATAATACTAAGATTATTACTCATTACTGAGCTAATATTTTATCTAGCTTGCCTGATTGGTCAGCCGCGCTTAGATCGTCAAAACCACCGACATACACACCATTGATAAACACCTGTGGCACAGTATTTCTACCTGTTAATTCCATTACTTCATCCCAATCGCTCGGGCTTTTAACATAGTGTTTTGTAAATGGAATGCCGCGTTTTTCTAATAGCTGATAAGCACGCTGACAAAAAGGGCAGGCATCAGAGCAATAAATTTTATTTTTCTTCATTTTTTTAGTTCCTCAGGATTAGGTTTTTATAGGTAGTTTAGCTCTTTTCCAAGCTTGGATACCGCCTTTTAGGTTGTATACATTTTCGTATTCATTACGGGTTAACAAGCCGGCAATATGGGCTGAGCGAGAGCCACTACGACAATAAACCAAAATAGTTTTGTTTTTATCTAGTTTGTCTAATTGGGATTTGACTTTGCTTAAAGGAATGTGAATATCGTTATCAATATAGCCTGCTTTTCGCTCTTTTTGTTCTCTGACATCCAAAATAATGAGATTGTCATCATCCATCAAAGAGGTGGCGGCATTGGCATCAATGTCTTCATATTTTTTTAATTTGTCAGTGACAATATTGCCGACTAATAGAGCAATTAAAACAAGTAAGGTGATGGTTGTGAATAGCTGATCTTCAGCAAATAAAAAATCGATAATTTCCATAGTTATAGTGTTTTTCCTTGTAAAAAATTATTTAGCATCTCATGACCTTGTTCGGTCAAGATAGATTCGGGATGAAACTGTACGCCTTCTAGTGCAAACTCTTTGTGACGAATGCCCATGATCTCATCTAGGTTGTTTTCATTATTTTCGGTCCAAGCGGTTATCTCAAAACAATCTGGCAGGGTGGTTTGATCAGCGACCAAAGAGTGATAGCGTGTCGCATTGAGTGGATTTTTAAGATCAGAAAACATGCCTTTGTTGGTATGGTGAACCTTTGAGATTTTACCGTGCATAATTTTCTTGGCACCAATAACGTCGCCACCAAAAGCCTGAACCATGGCTTGAAAACCCAGACAGACCCCCATTATTGGGATTTTCCCACTAAAGTGTTGAATGGCATCAATCGAAATTCCAGCTTCATTAGGCGTACAAGGGCCGGGCGAAATAACCAAAAATTCAGGCTTAAGTGCTTCAATTTCATCTAGCGTTATTTCATCATTGCGGTGTACTTCAACCTCTTGTCCAAGCTCGCCAAAATACTGCACCAAGTTGTAGGTAAAAGAGTCGTAATTGTCAATCATGAGTAACATAGTGAGGCCTATTTTACCGCTAAAAAGCAGGCAAAGTTAAGACACTGAAAATGACAAGCTTGGGTGCTAAATCCTGCAAGCTGAAGGCGTTCTAAGTGCGTTTCCTGACTATCAGTAATTAATACATTTTCAATTGATTGACGTTTGGCGGCAATTTCTAGTTCACTATAACCATTAGCGCGCTTGAAATCTAGGTGCAATTGTGTCATTTGCTGTTGTTTTTGCGGATCATTAAAATGAATTTTTTCAGAAATAATGAGCGCACCGCCTTTATTAAGACCTTGGTAAATTTTATCAATCAAGGCTTGCCGATTGTCTGGTGTTATGAATTGTAGGGTTAAATTTAGCACCACAAGTGAGGCATTTTCAATCTCAAGTGTTTCAATATCAGCGCAGATTACCTGTGCATGATCAACTTTGTTATTGAGTGTTTTTGTGCATTTATCTATCATGCTTGGTGAATTATCTACAGCAATAATTTGGGTATTTTGATGGATATTATTAACACCAATCGCAACAGCAGTAGCGCCCGTTGAAGTGCCTAAATCGTAGTAGTTGGTATGATCTTGGCCGTATGTTTTAACGCATAAGCCAATCATCTCAATCATTGATTGATAGCCAGGGACGCTGCGTCTCACCATATCATCAAACACATTGGCCACATTAGCATCAAAGGTGAAATCGACTAAGTCATTGGCTTGGCTAAAAATTTGATCACGCATATAATTTTTCCATAAAAAACTCACTCACCAATAATGAAGTTTGGCCAATGGTAAAGGTAGACCTTCTACCCCAAATATGACCAATTTGGGTAATTTGCATTGCACCGCGTTTGATATCCGGATTGTTAAACAAAATCTCGCCCAGTGGCTTGGAGCCAATATCCAAAATCTCTTGAGTGTCATCACTCAAAGGAATGATGGAGCGTGCAAAAACCACTACCTCACCATTGCCCAATAACGCCACCTCTCGAATGGTGCAAGTTTTAGAAGTGTTAATAACGCTGGCCTCATGTGCATGAGGAGTGGCTTGTTGTTGAGACAGAACGCGCACCGAAAAATCTGAAAATTGTTGCTTGAGTTTGGCTGTTAATGAGGTGTTGTCATTTAGCCAAAGTTGTACGGCAGCGGGCGCTTTTTTGCTTAGTGCTAAATCTTGCCAAACGAGTGTTCGAGTATCAATCATGCCAATATTTTAAGCTAAGTATTAGCGTATTGTGACTTGTCGTGTGTAATCCAACGATGAATAAGCGCTTGTTGCTTGTCCTCATCAAGGCGCAAAAGCTCAGCTGCATAATAATTCACCTGTCTGAGTAAATAACCATCACGCACAATATTGGCAATTTTCATCTCTGCAATACCGGTTTGTTGAGTGCCTAATATCTCACCTGGACCGCGTAACTCTAAATCTTTATTAGCAATTTTAAAGCCGTCATTGGTTTGTCGTAGAATATCCAAGCGCTCAATTGCATTGTTGCTGAGCGGCGCCTGATACATGAGAATACAAATACTTGCATCAGATCCACGCCCAACACGACCGCGCAATTGGTGCAGTTGTGCTAAGCCTAGTCTTTCTGCATTTTCAATCACCATGAGTGAGGCATTTGGCACATTAACACCGACTTCAATTACCGTGGTTGCTACTAATACATCAACCTCACCCATGCTAAAACGCAACATAATAGCGTTTTTTTCTTGCTTATTCATTCTTCCGTGAATGAGCACAATACAAAGATCAGGCAGATTTTCTGTCAAATATAGTTGTGTGTCGGTAGCCGATTGGGCGCGCAAAACTTCGGATTCTTCAATCAAAGTACAAACCCAATAAACCTGATTACCCTCATGGCAAACTTGTTTAATTTTATCCAGTACTTTTTCTTTTTTGTCATTTGCCAATACCACGGTTTGAATAGGGCTTCTGCCAGGCGGCAGTTCGTCAATAATGGATGAATCTAGATCTGCATAGGCGCTCATGGTTAGCGAGCGGGGAATAGGGGTGGCCGTCATTACTAGTTGATGTGGCGTGTTGCGGGCTTTTTGCGCCAGCGATAATCTCTGATGTACACCAAATTTATGTTGCTCATCAATGACAACCAAGCCCAGATTGTCAAACGCCACCGCTTCTTGAAAAAGCGCGTGTGTGCCAATCACAATTTGAGCAGTACCAGAGCGAACAAGCTCTAATTGCTCATTTCTTTGTTGACTATTTTGCGAGCCTGTTAAAAAAGCAATCTGTATGCCGAGTGGCGTTAAATAATCACTAAATCCATGTAAATGTTGATTAGCCAAGATTTCTGTTGGTGCCATAATGGCCGTTTGAAAACCATTTTCAACGGCTTGTAAGCAAGCAAATACCGCAACAATGGTTTTTCCAGAGCCAACATCACCTTGCAAAAGTCTAAGCATTGGTTGGCTTGTCCCTAAGTCTTTATTAATCTCATCAATGCAACGTTGTTGAGCCGTTGTTAAATCAAAGCCCAAATTGCCGGACAATTGATCGGGTAAAAATTCAGAAATTTTGAAAATATTGGAAATTGCTTGTTTTCGCTCATTTTTCAGCTTCAATAAGCTCAATTGTTGGGCGCAAAGCTCTTCAATAATGAGTCTTTGTTGCGAAATGTGCCTAAAATTAGCGATTTGGTCGATATTATCGGTAATTTGTGGGTGATGTAGGGTATTTAACGCTTGCTTTAAAGTTGGCATGGAATTTTTTGCCAAATTTTCAAAATGATCAAATAAATCTGTTTTTTTCAAAGTTTCTAAAGCAACATTAATCCATTTTTTAATTTGTGGCTGATGAATACTGCCTGTTAAAGGATAAACTGGCGTTAGGGTTTTTTCGATAAGGGTTGGTTGACCTTTAGAGATAAGTCGATATTCTGGATGGTGAATTTCTAGGCCATCTCGCCCAATCTTTAATTCACCAAAACACTGAATCAGCTCACCTCGAGTGAGTTGTTGTTTTTGATGCTGATTGAAGTGAAAAAATCGCAGTAGCAAGGTACGATTGTGATTATCCGACAAATAGCAAAGGAGTTGACGTTGACGCGTCGGTACCTCTTCGATACGATCAATGCTTAGTTCGACTAATATGTCCGAGCCAACTTGTGCTTCGTTGAGCGGGGTAAATTTGGTTTTATTTTGATAGCGATTGGGCAGATGAAATAAAAAATCCCCCAAATTATAAAGACCAATTGCATTCAGTTTTTCCTGCGCCTTAGGGCCTAATCCGTTAAGACTGATTATTGGATCATCTAGGCTATGCATAGGTTAAATACATGAGTGCTTGAATACGGAGCTAACAACACAATTGGGTGAAGATTTAATTCTAGAAATATATTTTAGTAGCTGTAGTCGCATGGTTCAATGACCATAACCCCGTCCATTTCCACTTGCGAACCTTTAGGCAATTCTTTAATGCCAACGGCGGCGCGAGCCGGATAAGGTTCGTCGAAGTATTGCGCCATAATTTCATTCACTGTTGGGAAATTACTCAAATCTGTTAAGAAGATGTTAAGCTTAACGATGTCATTAAGACTACCACCTGATTTTTCACAAACAGCGGTTAAGTTCTTAAATACTTGATTAATTTGTGCGCCAATATCACCTTCTACCATTTCCATAGTTTCAGGAATTAGTGGAATTTGGCCTGACAGATAAATCGTTGAGCCACCAGTTACACAAACTGCTTGAGAATAGGTTCCAATAGCTTGTGGCGCTTTGTTGGTAGAAATGATGTGTTTTTTCATAACGGTTAATTTAGAGAGTTAATCATAGCTTGATTATACGAAATATTTTATCAATGCACAAATAAAAAAACCCAATCAAACCTAGAAATTTGATTGGGTTTTTAATAAATATGGTGCCCGGGGCCGGAATCGAACCGGCACGCCCGTGAAGGCGCAGGATTTTAAGTCCTGTGTGTCTACCAATTTCACCACCCGGGCATGAATTGTGTAATTACTATAGACACATTAAAAAGAAGCAATTATATACTAAGCATCGGTAAAATTCTATTTTTTTAAGGTGAGGTTTTATGGGAATTATCAAGTTAATTATTATTGTTTTGATTGTTTGGCTAGGCATTAGTGTGTGGCGAAAATTTAGAAAAACAGCTGATAATAACCTCTCTCAGCCTTCCACTAGTAAAATGCTTTCTTGTAGCGTTTGCAAGACGCATATTCCTGAAAATGAAGCCATTTTGCAAGATGGTAAAGTTTATTGTTCAAAGAGTTGCTTATGAAATTTTTATTAGATTTTTTCCCGATTGTCCTGTTTTTTATTGTTTACAAAACCCTGGGCTTGTATGCGGCCATTTACGCCATGATTGGTGCAACTGCGCTACAAATGATGATTACACGCTGGCAAACGGGCAAATTTGAAAACACTCATCTCATTACTTTTGGCTTGTTGGTAGTTCTAGGTGGCGTTACCTTGGCGCTTAGAGATCCAGCTTTTTTAATGTGGAAAGTGAGTGCGTTATATGTGGTTTTTGCCGCGGTATTAATCGGCAGTATTTGGGTTGGGAAAAAACCACTGCTTGAAAGAATGCTTGGCAAAGAGCTAGATTTACCGAATGCCGTTTGGCAGCAAATGAGTTGGATTTGGGGTTTGGGCTTTGTCGGTATCGCTTTAGTGAACGCTTATTATGTGAATCTTGCTTTGGGTGCGAGAGAATTGCTCTTTTCATCCACTGATCTCGACCCTAAAATCGAGCTAACCGAGCTAAATTGCGCCACAACAACCATGCAAGATTTATGTTTAGCGGCACAACACACAGAAGAATCATGGGTAAATTTCAAATTATTTGGCACCATGGGGCTTACCTTTATTTTGATCATTATTACGGTTATGATGATTAGTAAATATACGAAACAAGAACAATAGGAAAATATCATGAAGCATACTCCTTTATATCAAGCGCACGTTGATGCGGGTGGAAAAATGGTTGATTTTGGTGGCTGGGAAATGCCGCTTAATTATGGCTCTCAAATTGAAGAGCATCATCAAGTTCGAACGGATGTAGGTATGTTTGATGTGTCTCATATGACGGTGGTGGATTTTAAAGGTGTGGAGGCTAAGAAGTTTTTACAAACATTGATCGCAAATGATGTTGATAAGCTCAAGACTGAGGGTAAGGCGTTATATAGTTGCATGTTGAATGAAACTGGCGGTGTGGTTGACGATCTAATTGTTTACTATTTGAATGAGCAAGATTATCGTATGGTGATTAATGCGGGCACCACAGAAAAAGACATCGCCTGGATTAATGCTCAAGCTGATGGCTTTGATGTCAGTGTTGAGCCTAAATTTGATTTGGCAATGATCGCCGTTCAAGGGCCAAATGCACGTGAAAAGGTCTTTGCAGCAATGCCGGGGGTTGAGGAAGTAGCTGGCGAATTAAAGCCTTTTAATGCGGCTAGTTTAGGCGGTTTGTTTATTGCGCGTACAGGCTACACCGGTGAAGATGGATTTGAAATTATGCTACCTGAAAAGTCAGCAGAATTTACTTGGAAAATGTTACTCGAAGCAGGTGTTAAGCCGTGCGGATTGGGTGCACGTGATACCCTGCGTTTAGAAGCGGGCATGAGCTTGTATGGTTCAGAAATGAATGATGAGGTATCTCCACTTGAAGCGGCACTCACCTGGACCATTGATTTAACCAATGAAGATAGAAATTTTGTTGGTCGTAATGCCCTAGAAGCACTTAGAGATGAAGGTGTTAAGAAGACTATTGTTGGCTTGATACTAGAGGGTAGAGGGGTTATTCGTGATCATCAAAAAGTGGTAACCAGTGTGGGCGATGGCGAAGTAACTTCAGGATCTTTTTCACCGACAATGGGCAAGGCGATTGCATTAGCAAGGGTGCCAATGGGTGCAACAGGATCGTGTGAAATTGAGATGCGAAATAAATTAGTTTCGGCTAAAATAGTCAAACCACCATTTGTTAGAAATGGCAAAGTATTAGTTTAAATAATAGCTGAAACAGCCTTGCGAGTATTTTATTATTCTGCAAGGCAGATTTAGAAAATATGATAGGAATTTAGTTAATCTAAATGACTAAGTATTTTATAAATATAACGTAGTCAGAATGACAAAAGACGAAGTAAGGAGAAGAATATGAGCGAAGTAAGAGACGACAGACAATACACTGAGACCCACGAATGGATTTTAGATAACGGCGACGGTACTTATACAATGGGTGTTACTGATCATGCTCAAGCATTATTGGGTGACATGGTTTTTGTTGAATTACCAGGTGCAGGCGATGAGGCTTCTCACGAAGATGAGTTTTGTGTGGTTGAATCCGTTAAGGCGGCAAGCGGTGTTTATGCCCCTGCTGATCTTGAAGTGGTTGAAGCCAATGAAGAATTAGATGGCGAGCCTGAGTTGGTTAACTCAAGTTGTTATGATGACGGCTGGCTGGTTAAATTTAAGGCAGACGGCATCGAAGGCTTAATGTCTGCAGAAGATTACGCCGATACACTTGATTAATTTTTATTAGTCTTGATTAATTCACTGGTTGCCTACAAAGGCAAGCCTGCACGTATTGCCAATGTTACGACCCACAAGTTCGACTTAGAATTTGCAGACGGCGCTACTCTTAAGGTCAGAGAAAAAGATTTTCGATTCATTCACCCTGAATTTACCAAGGTGAATGAAACCTGTGCGCACGCAGATATTAGCGTTCTGGAAGAATTTCAAGAAGAAGTCCTAACCCTACAAGAAATTACCGAATGGTTGTTCGATGAATACACGGCCCAAAGTGCTTGGTGTACGTGTCTTTTGGTAGAAGAGGGTTTGTATTTTTACTGGCAAAAGGATAGTGTTTTTGTGCGCCCAAGCGCACAAGTACAAGGCATTTTGGATAAACGTAATGCAGAGAAATTGGCCGCTGAAAGTCTGCAACATTGTATCGATAATCTAAACAATAATACCTTTGATGAGCAAGACATTCCTTACTTGCAAGAAGTGGCTAAAGTGGCACTTAATCAATCTAAACATGCCAAAATTTTAGACCATGTCGGGGTGGAAAATAACGAAGAAGCGGCCTATAAGTTCCTACTAAAAATCAAATACTTCACCGACAGTTTTAATCCATATCCGGCGAGATTTGGCATTCCAGAAGATGAGGAAATTGCCACCAGTTTGCCAGAAATTGAGCGCGTTGATTTAACCCATATGACCTGCTATGCGATTGATAACGAAGGCTCTAATGATGCCGATGATGCAATCAGTGTCGATGGTGATAAGTTGTGGATTCATATTGCTGACGTGTCTGTGATTGTGGATTCTGGCTCAGAGCTTGATGAATACGCACGCGAACGTGGCTCTAATTTATATTTGCCAGAACAAATTATTCACATGTTGCCAATTTCTATTACCAAGGCATTGGCGCTTGGTGAAGACGAGACATCGCCGGCTTTATCTATTGGCCTTAATATGAGCGAAGGCATTATTAGCAATATTGAGGTGGTGCATAGTCGTATTAAAGTGACTAACACCACGTATGAGGCGGTCGACCAAGAATTAGAAATTAATCCAGATTTTATCCAGATTCAAACCTTTGTGGATCAACACAAAGCCTTCCGAGAAAAAAGTGGCTCGATTAGTCTTAACCTACCTAATGTTGATGTTAGATATATTGACGAGAAAGTGCAGATAGAACCGCAAAAAACTAGCCCTAGTCGGGATTTTGTAGCAGAAATAATGATTACTGCAGGACGCACCATTTCACAATACGCTCAAGAAAATGACATTGTGATGCCGTATGCGCTGCAAGATGAAGGCGATTTCCCGCAGGAAGTCTTAGATAAAAAAGAAAACCTGAGTACAGCTGAATCATTTAAAGCGATTAAGTTTTTCAAGCGCTCTGCCACTTCTATCAAGCCACTGCCGCATTATGGTTTAGGCTTGGATTCTTACTTAAGAATTACCAGCCCACTAAGACGCTATTACGATTTATTGGCACACCAGCAATTATCGAATTTTATTGCTGGCAAACCGACGCTGGATAAGGCTCGAGTTAAAGAAATTATTGGTATTAATAACAATGCTTTAGCCAGTGTTGGACGGGTGACACGTTTTAGTAATGACCATTACAAGTGTTTGTTTTTAAAGCAAAACCCTAGCTGGACTGGCGAAGGCGTTGTGGTCGATATTCGCGGCGATAAAGCTTTATTTATGATTCCTGAAGTGGGACTGATGGATCAAATCAAATTTAAAGAAGATCAAATTCCTAAGCCAGATGACAAAATAATGCTTAAGGTTACTCGTGTTGATATGATGGAGCGCTCAGCGAATTTCAAGCCGGCTTAATTGATCAGTTATTTCGATCGCATTACCCTCAGTAGCAGACCAATCTCCTAAAACATAGCGAGTAAAAGTCTTTTCTGCGTGAGTATTGAGCCGGTGTGTATGCCCGTGAATAAGATCTGCACCAGGATATTTTTTCATCAACGCGTTAACCGCGCTCGGATTAACATCCATAATCTCCTTAGACTTATTTTGTTGAGCATTGATACTTTTTTGACGCAATTGGCCACTTAGCTTCAGGCGCCATTTTTTTGGCAATCGAACAAAAATAAACTTGGTGATTGGATGTTGCAAGATGGCTTTCATCTGCTGATAGGATTTATCATCCGTACACAACTCGTCACCATGGGTTAGTACATATTGGTGTTCGCTGGTTTCTAGTAAATAAGGCGAATCAATCAACTGGCAGTTGGTTTGGCGAGCAAACTCGTGCGCTAATAAAAAGTCACGATTACCTGTCATAATCAAAACCTTGGTTTTGCTGCTTAAGGCTTTAAGCGTTGACAGGGTTTGTGCGTAATGTGGCGCAGATAAATCATCCCCCAGCCAGGTGTTGAACAAATCGCCCAAAATAAAAACCTGGTCAGCGCTTTCTGCTTGCTGACAGAATTTCTCAAATAGTTGATTTTTTTCCACCTCGTCACTCACCAGGTGCAAATCCGCAATTAACAAAGTGCGGAGAGTCATTTGATTATTTAATGTAGGCTTTAGTAACGATTACCACATCATTTGGCACATCGCCGTGGCCTGCTTTATTGCCAGTGGAAACTTCATTGATTTTATCAACCACATCAAAACCTTCAACAACCTCGCCAAATACACAATAGCCCCAACCATCTTGGCCTGGAAAATCTAAGAATGCGTTATCTTTGGTATTAATAAAAAACTGTGAACTGGCAGAATGAGGTGCAGCAGTACGAGCCATTGACAAAGAATACTTGTTATTCTTCAAGCCATTTTTAGCTTCATTTTCAATTTCAGCATTGGTAGGCTTTTGTGTCATATCTTCATTAAAGCCACCACCTTGAATCATAAAGTTTTTAATCACACGGTGAAAAATAGTGCCATCAAAAAAACCTGACTCAACGTAGTCAGTGAAGTTTTTAGCACTGATTGGTGCATTCTCAGCATCTACTGTTATATGAATATCACCCATGTTTGTTTCAAAAATAATCATCGTTCTCTAATCCGTATCAATAAAAATACAAATTATACTTAAAACTCTCTTTCATAAATAGGCTCAAAGGCGTATAATTGCGTCTTTTTACGAATTCATATTTAGGTTTTATTATGTACGCAGTTTTTAAAACAGGTGGTCAGCAGTTTAGAGTAGCCGAAGGCACAACGCTTAAGGTTGAGAAATTAGAAGTTGAGCCAGGCAAAAAAGTTACTTTTAAAGAAGTGCTAATGGTTGCTGATGGTGATAATGTTCAAGTTGGCGCACCTTTAGTTGCTAAGGCAACAGTTGAAGCAAAAGTTATTTCACAAGGCAAGGGCAAGAAAGTTACAATCTTAAAGTTCCGTCGTCGTAAGCACTCTATGAAGACTCAAGGTCACAGACAGCTTTACACTGAAATTGAAATTACAAAAATTAAGGCATAGGAGAATAACCCATGGCACATAAAAAAGCAGGCGGTAGTACTAATAACGGAAGAGACTCCCAATCAAAACGTCTAGGCGTTAAAAGATTTGGTGGTCAAGCGGTATTAGCGGGCAACATTCTAGTGCGTCAAAGAGGCACTAAGGTTCACCCAGGTACTAACGTACGTAAAGGTAAGGACGACACATTATTTGCAACAGCTGACGGTAAAGTAGTTTTTGCTAAAAAAGGTAAATTCATGCGTCAAACGGTTTCAATCGAAGCTGTTTAGTTCTCGTTTAAGAATTATCTTAAAAAGCGCCTTCCGGGCGCTTTTTTATTAATTAAAATAAAGCTATTTCAGTCATCAATATTATTATGAAATACGCAATTGTTTTTCCAGGTCAAGGCTCGCAATCTCTAGGTATGCTAGCCGACTTGGCTGATAACTTTCCCATCGTTAAAGACACTTTTACTGAGGCATCAGACGCTTTAGGTTTTGACTTATGGGCACTCACACAAAATGATCAAGAAGCGCTTAACCAGACGCAAAATACCCAGCCTGCGATGTTGGCAGCTGGCGTTGCTACTTATCGTGCACTAACGAGTGAAGCTGCGCTATCGCCAGTCTGCATGGCGGGCCATAGCTTGGGCGAATATAGTGCTTTAGTAGCTGCAGGCGCGCTTAATTTTAGTGATGGTATTGGCTTGGTTCGTACGCGTGCACAGCTTATGCAGTCAGCCGTGCCAGAAGGTGTGGGCGCAATGGCAGCGATTCTTGGGCTAGAGGATGAAGTTGTGGTTAAAGTCTGTTCTGATTATGCAGGCGAGGGTATCGTTCAAGCGGTTAATTTTAACTCGAACGGCCAAGTGGTGATTGCTGGCAATAAAGCCGCAGTGGACGCAACCTGTGAAGCCATGAAAGTGGCAGGTGCTAAACGCGCCGTGGTGTTGCCAGTGAGTGTACCTTCACATTGTTCTTTGATGGACGATGCAGCAGCGGAGTTTAAAATAGCCGTAGATGCAGTGAAATTTAACCTAGGTAATATTGACGTATTACACAATGTTGATGGCGAAAAAGCCAGCAATGTTGATGACATGAAGGGCAAATTAGTGGCACAACTACATAAGCCGGTTTTATGGACAGGCACAGTAAAAACTATGCACGCAATGGGCGTTGAAAAACTCATCGAAGCTGGTCCAGGTAAAGTATTGTCTGGACTTGCCAGAAGAATTGAAAAATCATTAACAGCAAACGCCGTGCTAGATTCAGCAAGCGTTACAGCAACTTTAGAAGAAATTAAATAAAGGAAATATTATGTCAGACTTATCAGGAAAAATTGTTTTAGTAACGGGTGCATCTCGCGGTATTGGGCAAGCAATTGCTCTGTCTTTAGGCGCTGCAGGGGCGACGGTAATTGGTACAGCAACAAGTGATAAGGGTGCAGATGCGATTAGCAATACGTTGAAAGCTAATAGCGTAACTGGCACAGGCATGGCGCTCAATGTAACGGACAATGATCAGATTGCCGAGGTAATGAAAAACATCACCGACACTTATGGAGCGGTTGATATTCTTGTTAACAACGCAGGAATCACTCGTGATAACCTGCTAATGCGCATGAAAGAAGACGAGTGGGATGATATTATGAACACTAATTTGGCTTCAGTTTACAAAATGTCAAAAGCTGTACTACGCGGTATGATGAAAAAACGTGCAGGCCGTATTATTTCAATTGCTTCAGTAGTTGGCGCGATGGGCAATGCTGGCCAAACCAACTATGCTGCAGCGAAAGCCGGTATTATGGGCTTTACTAAATCTTTGGCTCGTGAAGTTGGCCCGCGTGGCATTACCGTTAATGCTGTTGCACCTGGCTTTATTAAAACGGATATGACTGATGCATTGCCAGAAGAACAAAAAGAAGCTTTGTCTAAACAAATCCCAATGGGTCGTCTCGGTACGGTGGATGAAATTGCAGGATCTGTGTTGTTTTTAGCGAGTGATGCGGGGGCTTATGTGACGGCGCAAACGCTACATGTCAATGGTGGAATGTACACCGTTTAGCCTCGTCTTTTTCCATTTTTCTGCGTTAAACTTTCCAAAACTTTCAATCACATAGTTTCATCTATGTTCAATCAAGTTTTAGGAAGTTTGTCTTGTAAAATAAAAAAATACTCGCTAAATATATAAAGAAAATAGCCGTTTAAAGAATTTCTAATATTTTTGATTTATAGATAATTTGGCATTAAAAAACCCCTTAAAAACAGTGTAAACCGTTGTTTTTAAGGGGTTTTTTAGTTTTTAATGGCTAAAAATATCGCCATTTAAGAAATTTCCGATATTTTAAATAGCTACTTTATCATCTTCTTTTCTAAAGGCATTCATAATAAATACCAAAAAGATCGATAGGATAAAACCTGCAATAAAGGCAACCACTACAATCAATTTTTTCTTAGGTTTGATTGGATAATCATTTGTTATTACTCTCCCAATTACTTCAGAATTTTTATAGTTATGTGGCAACATCATTGATTCAACTAATTGTTTTTTCTCGAGTAGCTGATTAATGCTTGTCGTTTCAAGCTCATCTTTTTTATTACGCATATCCATTAATTGTAAATTTAGCTCAAGAATAAATGAAGACAGATCCCTTTTTTCCATGAGTTTTAATGCGGTTAGTGCGGGGTTGGTGTTTTCAATATCTTTAATATTTTTTCCAATGGTGTTGAGCTGTTGTTTATAGTTGTCCAAATTAGCTTGCTGAATATTAATTTTTTTGGATAATAACCGAATTTCTTTATTTTTAATATTGTCAATTTTTGTGTCGATATTACTAATTTCGAGTTCACGTCTATTTTTAACATCATCTAAAATTTTTTGATGGTTATTCTTAATATGAGCAACCACTTTTAAAATTTCTCGAGAGGCAATTTCATTTGAAATTGCCTCTGATTTGATCTCGATAAAATTATTAACTTTTTTAGAATTTGAAATTGAAGTAATTTCAAATTCTCGGTCTTTTTCATTTTTAAACATATCGATAAATAATATATTTAATTTTTTGGATAGGTCTGAAGCTGAATCTAAGATTGCTTTGTTGTTGTTGTTGTTGTTGTTTAATTTGTAATTACCAATTTCAATTAATGCAGTTGCCTGATAAATAGGGGTTTTGTTAAATGCGTAAACACCTGCTAAAATTGTAATAACAGCAGTAATACTAATAATGAAATTTTTCTTATCCCATAAAGTCTTAAATAATTCCTTTAGGTCGATTTCATCTTCTTGATAATAGTTTTGCTCTGGTGTATTTTGTTGCATAATATTTTTTATAAGAGTAATTGTGAACTATTTTAACGATAATTTTTAATCTTAACTTATTAATTTTAGATTAAAAACTCCAGCCAATTGACGCTGCTGAACTGGAGATGCCACCTGATTGTGAGCCGAGTAAGCGAAAGATAATATCTTGTTCGCTGTCATGGTGTGAAAACCCGTAAGCGACAGCGTGAGCGCCGTTATAGTTGCCTGTCGCAATAGAAAAATTAGACTTACCAAAGCTAGGTGCGCTGAGTGCGCCCATAGCCATAGATTGTGCTACGCCAGTTTCCAGCTCTTGTATGGCATTAATATTAACATTAATAGCGCTAGCATTGGTATTAATCAAGACGGTATTAGCAGATGTTGCTGTGGCATTTAAAGCAATAGAGTTATCCTGGGAGGTGTTTTTTGATTGTACGGCGCTAATGTTTGTGCTGTTTGTTGTGATGCTGGTTGTATTGGCATTGGTAGTAGTATCAACATAAGCTTTGGTGGTGGCGTGATTATCACTTGTTGGGTCTTGTACGCTAAGTGTGCCAAGTACAGTGGTATTGTGAGAAGTGCTAGTACCAATTTGAAGCTCATTAACGCTTGAGGCGATTTCGTCTTTGCTGCTACTGGAGGTTGATGCATCTTCAATGGTAAATGAATTTTTGCCAATATGCACCACATCGCCTACTTTACGTAGTACATTATTGCCAGATGCGTCTTTTAAAGTATTGACGGTTAAGTTGCCATTAATCGTTACTTCTTGAGTGGAAAAGTCACCTTGAATTAAGGGTGAGGCAGTATCGCCATTAGAGATGTAGAGTTTGTTTGATCCAGTTTCGTTGTAGCCAGCCTTGTGCCCAATAAAGACATTATTTGATCCTGTTGTATTGGTGTAGCCTGCGCGATAACCAATTGCGGTATTGCTATCGCCATTAGCACTATTAAGGGTGCCGTTGCCATTTGATACGTTGTAAGAGCCGGTTGTGTTAGCCAGTTGAGCATCATCACCAATGGCGGTGTTAAATCCACCGGTGGTATTGGCCTTCATACTTTGATTGCCGAAAGCTGTATTGTTTGAACCGCTAGTGTTATAGCGCATTGAATAATTACCACTGGCAGTATTATCAGAGCCTGAGGTATTGGCACGCATGGCGTAGTTACCCACTGAAGTGTTATCATTTCCTGAGGAGTTTGAGCGCATCGAATAGCTGCCTATGGCCGTGTTTTTATCACCCGAGGTATTGTCACTGAGCGAGTAATTGCCCATGGAAGTATTATTTGTTCCGGTGGTATTATCTTGCAAGGCGTAGTTGCCCACTGCGGTATTTTTATCACCAGTGGTATTGTATTTGAGCGATTCAAAGCCCACCGCGGTGTTGTCATCACCCGTGGTGTTGTAGCGCATTGAGTAACTACCAATCGCGGTGTTTTGTTTACCCGTTGTGTTTTCTCTCAAACCGAAATAACCCGCAGAAGTGTTGTTTAACCCTGAGGTATTATTTTTCATGGCAGAATCGCCAATAGCTACGTTTTTTGTACCTGTGGTAATGTTTAAAAGCGCATTGGTTCCGGTAGATGTGTTGTCTGCCAGGAGTGGCATAGACAACAACAAAAACAAGAAAAAACCAATTTTCATACCTCTCCCCCAAGAATGTAAAGGAGCTAGTATAGTTCTTTATTGTCTACTTATTTCGCCTATTTTTAAAAAATCGTTGTAGCAACGCTTTGCATTCATCAGCAAGAATGCCGCCTTGTGTCTCAATAGTGTGATTAAAACAAGCGCTAGTGGCAAGGTCTTGACAAGAGCCACACACACCTGTTTTTGGATCATATGCGCCAAATACTACGCGTGATACACGCGCATGAATCATGGCGCCTAGACACATGGTGCAGGGTTCTAGAGTTACATACAAAGTAGTGTTAGGCAGGCGGTAGTTGTTGAGTGTTTTTCCTGCTGCACGCAACACCTGAATTTCAGCATGAGCTGTTGGGTCATGGTTGATAATGGGTTGATTATGTGCACTAGCAATGAGTTGCTCATCTTGCACTAAAACCGCCCCGACCGGAACTTCGTCTATTGCCTGAGCAAGCCTTGCCTGCTCCAACGCCAGTTGCATCCATTTTTCATCTGAAGTGGCACAGGCAGGGTCTACACCACTATTTATTCCCACTCGATGGTTGCAGGGGGTTTACCTGAAATATCATAGACCACACGAGAGACACGAGAGATTTCATTCATGATTCGATTAGAAACGATATCTAAGAAATCGTACGGTAGGCGTGCCCAGCGAGCGGTCATGAAGTCAATAGTTTCAACAGCACGTAGTGCAATAACATAATCATAACGACGTTCATCGCCCGTTACCCCGACTGATTTAATCGGTAAGAAAACTGCAAAAGCTTGATTGACTTTATCGTACAAGTCATTTTTATATAATTCGTCCATGAAAATTGCATCTGCTTCGCGCAAAATTTCAGCATATTCTTCTTTAACTTGACCTAAGATTCTTACACCTAGGCCAGGGCCAGGAAAAGGATGTCGGTAAAGCATATGTGCTGGAATACCCAGCTTAACGCCAATAGTGCGCACTTCATCTTTAAACAATTCTTTTAAAGGCTCGACTAATTCAAACTTCAGATCTTCTGGTAATCCGCCAACATTGTGGTGTGATTTGATGACTTTGGCCTTGCCAGATTTGGCGCCTGCCGATTCAATCACATCTGGATAGATGGTGCCTTGCGCTAGAAATTTAATATCATCTAAATGTTTGGCTTCTTCTTCAAAGACTTCAATAAAAGCGTGGCCAATAATTTTACGTTTTTTCTCAGGTTCTGATTCGTTGGCTAAATTATTGTAGAATTTGTTTTGAGCGTTGGCGCGAATCACTTTAACACCCATATTGTCTGCGAAAGTTTTCATTACTTCATCACCTTCGTTAAGGCGTAAGAGGCCGTTATCCACAAAAACACAAGTGAGTTGGTCGCCAATGGCTTGATGTAGCAATGCGGCCACAACGGATGAATCGACACCACCGGACAAACCCAGCAAGACGTTGCCATTGCCAATTTGATCTTTAAGGCTTTGAACAAGATCGGTGATGATGTTTTCGGTGGTCCACTGTTTTTCACATTGGCAAATGTCAGCCACAAAACGCTCTAAAATTCGCTCCCCTTGCTTGGTGTGAGTCACTTCTGGATGAAATTGTAAGCCGTAATAATTTTTGGCCGTATTGGCAAAACCAGCAATGGCGCAATTATCGGTATTGGCAATGCGCTCAAAGCCTTCTGGCAATTTTGTTACTTCGATACCGTGGCTCATCCATACATCCAATAAGCTATGGCCTTTATCGTTTATATCGTCGGTGATATCGCTTAATAGTGGAGAATGGTTGCGTGCACGAATTTGTGCAAAACCATATTCGTGTTTATCAGCTGACGTGGCTTGACCACCGAGCTGCATGGCCATAGTTTGCATGCCGTAGCAAATACCCAGTACAGGCACATCTAAATCAAACACAATTTGTGGCGCTCTAGCAGAGTCATCAGTGGTTACTGTGTCAGGTCCGCCGGATAGGATAATGCCTTTAGGGTTGAATTTTTTAATAAAATCCACATCTACATCATATGGAAATAATTCACAATACACGCCAATTTCTCGTACGCGACGGGC
>ENA-UZWZ01003314-UZWZ01003314.1-metagenome-genome-assembly--contig:-Day-4-25m-contig-3314_pt1 | contig 21086 bp, 12 predicted proteins | sample MGYA00260346_ERZ794906 | MGnify/ENA metagenome assembly ERZ794906 | reverse complement strand
TTCCAAAACATGTCCAAAACTCTTTTCTAAGTGAAGTAGATTCTTCTTTACTAAACATAAGCTTATTAGAATTAACCGTGAACTCTTGCAGTTTTTCCTCTTGTTTTCATCATTTCAGCTTCAAATTTTAAAAGGTCCTCCCATTTTTGGTCAACAATTTCTCTATCCATATACTTTCTAGCATATCCCAAGAATAATGTGTAATGATTTGCTTCTGAAATCATTAAATCTTTATAAAATTTAGAAAGTTCTTGATCTTCCATGTTTTCTGAAAATACTTTAAAACGTTCACAACTTCGTGCTTCAATTAAAGCAGCTACCAATAATCTATGAATTAGTGCTGTAGGTCTGTCCTTTGTTTTTGGAAAAAATTTTTGAAGAGATTTGGCATAATCATTATGTTGCTCTCTTCCTAGAACCATTCCTCTCTCAGTCATTAGTTCATGTACCATTTTGAAATGCTCTAATTCTTCTAAGGCAATGGCTGTCATATCTTTTACCAACGCTGTTTCCTCAGAGTAATTAATGATGATTGAAATGGCATTAGCTGATGCTTTTTGTTCTGCAAACGCGTGATCAGTTAGAATTTGTTCTAGGTTGTCTTCTGCAATCTCTGCCCACGATGTTGCTGTTTCAAATTTTAATCCAAGCATATTTTTCAGTTTTTTATACCTCTATTTATAGGTCTTATGGTGTAAAAATTTTATGAAATATTTTGTTTTAATCTTAGTCCAAAATCAGCTAAAGCTTTAATTTCTTTGACCCCAGATAAACGTTCATTCTCAAATATCAATAATCCTTTTTTATTAGATTCAATATGATAATACTTATTGCTTTCAAAAAATAAAATTAGCTCATCACTAAAAAACTCCCTAATTTTTTCTTCGTTCTTTCCAGATAAGTAAAAACGTTTTGAGAAGTCAGGATGATTTTCTATGTCAATATCTTTAAATCCTGCAAAGTGTATTATATATTCAAATATTCCCTCTTTATCTAGCGTAAATTTAGGAATGTCATTTTTCAATTCTAAATACATCATAGTTACTTTTACGTTTTGTTTGGCGATTAATTCCCCTTCAGAAAATTCTAAATCAAACAATGTACATTCTTCATTTGATAAAATATTTGACACTCTAGTAATTTGTCTAGTTTTAAAGTAACCAAAATTTGGCAGCTCTTTGATTTCTTTTATGTATTCAGAAGTATAATTCCAATGTAAATCCTCTCCAATCTTATGCAGAGACTTTTGCCTTTTTGTTAGTGTGATAGTTTTATCCTTAGGCTTTCCAATAACAAATTTCCTTAGTGCAAATGGATGATTACTTCCCGATTTATAGCCATCTAAACCAATAATTTCAAAATGTCCTCCTTTTCTTTTGAAGCTTTCTGAATAGCTGTTTATATTTTCCATTACCGTATGATCCACAAAATCACACCTTGAAAAATCTATAATAACATCTTCGGTTTCTGGGATTTGATCTAATTTTGATTTCAACTTAGAATAGTTTAGAAAACTTGAAAAATTTTCTACACTTACAAAATATTTTTCATCTTCTTCAAACATCAAAACATTTGGCTTCAGTAAATTTCTTATGAATAAAGAAATATTCTTATTGATAATGATATGAATTATGAATGTAGTGAGTATACCAATTAAAATACCACTGATTAGGTTTGTGACTAAAGTAATAATTAAAGTAATTAAAAATATAATTAATTGTTCTGATCCAATTTGAAATGTTTTTTTTATGTTTTCGGGTGATGCTAATTTATAGCCAGTATACACTAATATAGCTGCTAGTGCTGATAATGGAATATGTTTTAATTCATTAGCAAATAAAACAATAAAGGCAACAAGAAAAAGCGCATGAAAAAAGTTTGCAGATCTATTACTACCTCTATTATTAACATTTACCGAGCTGCGTGCAATTACAGTAACGACATTTAACCCCCCTAAAAAACCACTAATCACTGTGGCAATTCCCAACGATCGAATATCTTTATTTATGTTTGATCTTCTTTTTTCAGGATCTAGTTTATCAACAGCTTTAATACTTAAGAGAGATTCGATACTTGCAATTAATGTAATGGCTATAACAGCACTGATAAATTTGTAGGTGAAGAGTTTTGTGAAATTAGGTTGTGGAAATTTACTAAAAATTTTGTCAGGTAAGTTTATCATGAATTCATCTGATATTGGATATGTCTCTGATGAAAAAACTTCAAAATAATAAAACATCCCAACACTAAAAAGAACAATCCACATTGGTGCAGGTACCAACTGAAAATATTTATTTCTTAATTTACTATAAAATATCATTATAAGTAAACTAATAACACCAACAGATCCTGCATAAAAAACACTTTTATCAGCAGTTTTAATAAATGTCAATACATCCTCAGGAATAAAGTAAAGTAGCTCTAAAATGCTTCCTGATGCATACAGATTCCCCAGCATTACATGAATCTGTTTTGCTAATATTCCTATTCCTATAGCCGCTAACATTCCTTGTATTGCCGACGAGGGAAAGAAATTACTTAATGATCCTAATCTAAGAACTCCTAAAAAAAACATCAATGCTCCAGAAATAATAATAGCAGCGAGTGTATATAGATACCCCTCATACATATTTCCTTCTCCTAGAATGGTAATGGCACTTAAAATAACAACAACCAAACCATTACCAGGTCCTGTGATTGTTACATTCGAGCCCCCTAAAATAGCACAAATCACTCCGCCAACTATTGCTGCTATAATTCCTGAAATTGGTGGTGCGCCAGACGCTAACGCCAAGCCTAGACCTAAAGGTAAAGCAACCAAAGAGACAACAAACCCTGAGAAAATATTTCTTGGGAGATCACTAATGAATATTTTTCTAGAATCTTTCTTATTCATTATTTTACAATTAATACATCTGTAGGAAGTTCTGAGAGAATATACTCAATATCATGGGGAAAAATTCTATCTAGGATTGTGGTTTTAGTTGGGGCATTCATAACTAATAGATCAGCTCTTTTTACTTTGGCATAATGCCCAATTGAGTATCCACGTTTACCAAAAATACTCTGAATTTTAACTGAAATTCCCTCTGTATTGATTATTTCCAATATTTTATGAACTCTAGAATCTTCTCTTCTTTTTAATTTTTCTTTTTTAATAGTTGCTTTTCGTAATGAATAATCATCTGATACTTTTACTTCAATTTCTTTTTGACTAATTTCTTCAACTATTGTAATTCTTTTACATGCTAAAGCCCTAGAAATTAAAAAAGAAGCCTTTATGGTTTCGTTAGTTTTTTCATCTTTTAAACCATTCACCACAATATGATTACATTTAACCCTATCTATGGAGGGTTTTATAAGTAGTAAAACAGAACAACTTGCTTTTCTTGTTAATTCTCTAGCAACTGAGCCTACATAGTATTTATATAAATTTTCTTGCTGTATAGCCCCCAGAATTAAAAGGTCTATATTTTCTTCTACACTTGTAGAGAGAATAATATCAACTGGTTTCCCTTTTTTCCAAACCGTTTTTATTGGGGAATGTAAGGCAGGAGCCTCAGAAATTAATTGAAATAATTTTTCTTCTTTTTTAGAGGTTTTCGCACCAACATGAACACCAACAAGTTGAGCACCAAACATGTTAGCTAATCTAATAGCTTCAAAAATATTTGGTTTTAAGTTTGGAGAAAAAGCAATCCCAACTAAAATTTTTTTTATGCTTTGCAATTGTTTTTTTTTACAAATTAAAAGTACAATATAGAACATTCATTTTAAGAAAAAAACATTAAATTAAATTTTACACCACTTTTCAGTTTAACTATTTTTTGTACTTTAGAAACTAATATTATCAATAAATATGTTAGAACTTGCAGGAATAATTATTCTAGGAATATTGGCTCAATGGGTGGCTTGGAGATTTAAAATACCTGCAATACTTCCATTAATTTTGATTGGTCTTTTGGTTGGGCCAATTGCAGCTGAATTTTTAACAGACGACAAAACAAAATATATAGAACCCATTTGGAATGGAACTTATGGACTTTTTCCTGGAGATGGATTGTATTATTTTGTTTCGTTAGCTATCAGTATTATTTTGTTTGAAGGAGGTTTAACCTTAAAAAGAGATGAAATTAAAAATGTTGGACCAGTTATTACGAAGTTAATAACCCTGGGTTCTTCAGTCACTTTTTTTGGTGCTGGTTTTTTAGCACATTATATTTTTGATTTATCTTGGGAAGTGTCTTTTTTATTTTCAGGCTTAATCATTGTTACAGGTCCAACAGTTATCACGCCTATTCTTAGAAATATACCGTTGAGGAAAGATATTTCTGCTGTTTTAAAATGGGAAGGAATACTAATTGATCCTATTGGAGCTTTAGTGGCAGTTTTGGTTTTCGAGTTTATAAGTGTAGGTGGGGGGAGTGGTTTTACTAAAACTGCTCTTACTGAATTTGGGAAAATATTATTATTCGGAACTTCCTTTGGATTTACTTTTGCTCATGCATTAACTTTTGTAATTAATAAAAAGTGGGTACCTCATTATCTTTTAAATGTGGTGTCCTTGTCAACGGTTCTATTTGTATTTGTAGAATCGGAAATATTTGCTCACGAATCTGGACTACTAGCTGTTGTAGTGATGGGTATGGTGCTTGGGAATGGGAAATTAAAAAATCTGAAAGAGCTATTGTATTTTAAAGAATCATTAAGTGTTTTACTGATTTCAATTCTATTTATTCTTTTATCAGCTAACATAAATATGGTAGATTTAATGCTACTTTATAATTGGAAAACAGCACTGTTATTTTTTCTTATAGTTTTTATCATTAGACCCTTAGGTGTATTTTTAAGTACTTATAAATCAAATTTAAAATTCAAAGAAAAACTTTTTATAAGTTGGGTTGGTCCAAGAGGTATTGTAGCGGCTGGTATTGCTTCTCTTTTTGGAAGTAAATTATTAAAGCAAGGTGTGGAAGGAGCAGAGTATATTACACCATTAGTTTTTATGATTGTTTTAGGAACTGTATTGTTAAATGCCACAACAGCTAGATTATTTGCAAAAATTGTAGGTGTATTTTTGAAGAATTCTGAGGGTATTCTTATTGTTGGAGCATCAAAAGCATCTAGACTTATAGCTAATTATTTGCAAAATTCTGGAAAAAGAGTAGTATTGATTGATGCTAATGCCTCATTTATTGAACAATCAAATAATCAAGGATTAGAGGCCTATGTTGTTAATATATATGATGATGATTTAACTGATAATATCGAATTAAATGATATTGGATATTTAATTGCTTTGTCTGGAAGTGATGCTGTAAATAAGTTTGCAGTAAAAAACTTTGCAACTACTTTTGGGGAACATGGTTCTTTCCGATTAATTAGTGCAGATGAGGTAAAGAGTCAAGATTTTGAGTTTAAAAATCAGTTTTTTACACCTAAGGATGATTATATTAATCTTAGTGAAGCTGTAAGAGATTTTCCAAATTTATATGAAATAATAATAGATTCAGATAAAGATTACAAACAAACTCTTGAGAAGTTACACAATCAATTAGAATCTATTCCATTATTTGTTAAGACTTCCTCTAACAATATATTTGTAATTAATGAATTTGAGTCAAAAAACATGCCCAAAGAAGGTGTTACTTTGATTTATGTAGGGCAAAAAATTTAAAAACACTAGAGGTCTAATTGGAAAGTGTCTTTAAGTTTTTTTATGTGTGGATTTTTCTCTTTTAATTTATTGTACTTCTCTTGTGGTGTATAAGCAAATTTCTTTTCTACAGTTTCATTAACTGTTACATTAATGGTAATGCTATAATTATTTAGAGACTCTCTTAAAAACTTTAGTAATTTTGGTTTCCCCAACTTTAATTGATCCTCCATGAGTTTGTTGGGGAGTACAAATTGAATATTAAAATTTTCTGCAAGTTCAGGTAGAGAAGCGGCTAAAATTGAGGCCATACTTTTTTCACCTTTTTTAATTTGTGATTTTTGATACTCACTCCATACTTTTTGCAAATCTTCCTCAAAAAATGAATCTTTAGGATGATTTTCATAATTAATTTCAATTGGTTTCTTTTGCTGTTCCTTCTTATGATGAATACTTTTTAAGGAAAGTGAGTTATTTCTTCTTTTAAGGTTTTGCAAAACTGGAGGCTTTGTAATTTCTTTTGCTTCAGAAACTACTTTCTCCATAGAATTTTCTAAAATCTCTTTTTTTATAGGTTTTGATTTTTCTGTGATTTCCTGTTTTTTTACCGGAGATATTGAAGTGAAAAATGTTGCTGGTATTATGTAGTTAGCTGACTTTTTTTTTTCTCCATCAAAAGTGATAGAGGCAATTTGCATTAAAGTTAACTCAACAAGAAGGCGCTGATTTTTACTAGTCCTGTAATTTAAGTCACATTGATTGGCTTTATCTATAGATTGTATGAGAAAAGATATAGACGCTTTTGAAGATTGCTCAAGGTATTTCTTTTTAGCATTATCACCAACTTCAAGTAGGTTGATGGTTGAGTTATCCTTTGCTACCAATACGTCTCTAAAATGAGAGGCCAACCCACTAATAAAATGATGCCCTTCAAAACCTTTAGCTAAAATAGTGTTGAATTTATTTAGAACTTCTGGAATTTTATTTTCCAATAACAAATCTGTCATTGAAAAATAAGTATCATAATCTAAAACATTTAAGTTTTGAGTAACCGCTTCTCGGGTTAATTTATTTCCGGAAAAACTTATAACTCTGTCAAAAATTGATAAAGCGTCACGCATTGCACCATCAGCTTTTTGAGCAATAATATGAAGTGCGTCATCATCTGCAATAATGCCCTCTTTTTCTGAGATTGTTTTTAAAAAGTTTTTTGAATCTAAAACAGTAATGCGTTTAAAATCAAAAATTTGACAACGCGATAAAATTGTTGGAATAATTTTATGCTTTTCTGTGGTTGCTAAAATAAATATAGCATGGGCAGGAGGTTCCTCTAAAGTCTTTAAAAAAGCATTAAAAGCTGCTTGAGATAACATATGAACTTCATCTATAATATAGACTTTATAATTACCAGTTTGCGGGGGTATTCTTACTTGTTCTGTTAAGTTCCTGATGTCATCAACTGAATTATTAGAAGCAGCATCTAATTCAAAAATATTAAAAGCAAAATCCTCTTCATCTGAAGTTGAATTCTGTTGATTAATTTCTTTTGCTAAAATTCTAGCACAGGAAGTTTTTCCAACTCCTCTCGGTCCTGTAAAAAGTAGAGCTTGCGCTAAATGGTTGTTTTTTATAGCATTTTGAAGCGTGTTTGTGATCGTTTGTTGCCCAACAACATCCTCAAAATTTTGTGGTCTGTATTTACGTGCAGAAACTATAAAATGCTCCATATATGTTTGCGTATCTTTGTCTAACAAATGTAAGTATCTACTCTAGTAATTACAATATGCTTTCTTAACAAAACACTAAAGTTGTAAACAAATTGTAAGAATTAATTACTTTTGATAATAACAATGAAATAAATTTAAATATGAAAGTAAATAAGAATATTATTTTCACTTGTGTGTTAATTTTTTTAGCCATTTCTCTTAGTTTTAAGGAATCATTCAAAACACCTGATGTCGTAATTCAAGAGATTAACCCTAATGACGAAGTAGCATATTTTGCTAGTGGTTGTTTTTGGTGTGTAGAAGCTATTTTTGAAAGTGTAGAAGGTGTAAGTGAGGCCATTTCAGGTTATGCAGGTGGTCATACAAAAAATCCTACATATCAAACCATTGGAACAGGTAGAACTGGACATGCTGAGGCAGTTGCAGTGTATTATGATCCTCAAAAAGTAAGTTTCAAAATATTAGTAGATGTATTTTTTGGTTCTCATGATCCAACAACCAAAAATGGACAACACCCAGATTATGGGAGTCAATACAGATCAATTGCCTTTTATAATTCCTCAGAAGAGAAAGAGATTATTGAAGAGGCTGTTCGTAAGCTAAATAAAGAATTTTATGACAATAAAATTGTTACTGAGGTAACCAAACATGTTATTTTTTACGAGGCTGAAGCCTATCATCAAAATTATGAGAAACTGAATCCTTACAATAGCTATGTGAGAAATGTGTCTGTTCCAAGGTTAAAGCGTTTTAAGAGAAAATTTCCTGAACTTTTGAAAGAAAAAAAATAAAGATTCTTAAGTTTTAATTCAAGTACAATAAAAAAGCGCTGTTAAAACAGCGCTTTAAATAATTATCCTCTATAAATTTTTTCATAAAGGTCTTTATAATTTTCTTTTATAATTTCTCTTTTCATTTTCATTGTGGGTGTTAAATGTCCTCCATCTATTGTCCACTCATTGGGTGTCAATTCAAACTTTTTGATTTGTTCCCATTTTCCAAAATTCTTGTTACATTGATCTACTTCTAACTGAATTCTATCAATGATAATTTGAGCATTAGCAATTTCCTCACAAGAGGTGCCAATTTTGTGACCTTTTCTTTCAATCCAATCTTTAATAAAAACAAAGTTTGGTTGTATTAGAGCAGCTGGCATTTTCTCATTTTCACCAATAACCATAACTTGTTCTATAAATAAAGACTGCTTTAACTCTCCCTCTAGTAGGGGTGGAACAATGTATTTACCTCCTGAGGTTTTAAACATTTCTTTTGTTCTTCCTGTAATTTTTAAAAATCCATCAGAGTCTATTTCTCCTTTATCACCGGTGTGAAAATAACCGTTTTTAATAACTTCAGCAGTTTTTTCAGGATCTTTGTAATACCCCTGCATTACATTTGGCCCTTTTACTAAAATCTCACCATTTTCAGCAATTTTTACTTCCACATTTTTTAAAATTCTACCTACAGTTCCAACTCTAAACCCACGAACACCATTTTGTTCCATAAAACTAACTGATGTCACTGGAGAAGTTTCAGTTAATCCATATCCTTCCATAATTGGCATTCCAGCTGCAGTAAAAACTCTTGTTAATCTTTGCTGTAAAGCAGAAGCCCCAGAAACCATTAATTTAAGCTCTCCTCCCAAAGCAGCTTGCCATTTTGAGAAAATTAGTTTACGAGCCAAACCTAATTGTTTTTCATACCACCAACCATTTGCTCCATAAGGTTCATATTTTAAACCAAGATCTACGGCCCAAAAAAACAATTTCTTTTTAATACCAGTTAATTCTTGTCCTTTTAAGACAATACTGTCATATATTTTTTCATATAACCTTGGAACAGCCGTCATAACATGAGGCTTTACTTCTTGTGAATTTTCTACTAATTTTTCAACCCCTTCAGCAAAATATATTTCTACACCACAGTATTGGTATAAATAAAGTATCATACGTTCAAAAATATGACATACTGGGAGAAAACTTAGTGCCTTATCATTTCCCTTGGTTAATGGAACACTTTCTTCACTTGTTAAAACATTTGATACAATATTCCCGTGAGATAACATTACTCCTTTGGGTCTACCTGTAGTTCCAGAGGTATAGATAAGCGTTGCTAAATCTTCACTTTTAACAGCATCTTTTCTAGATTCAACATCATTTTGATTTGAAGTGTCTTTTCCAAGTTCTAAGAGTTCTTTCCAATTTTTCTCATCAGATATCTCGTCAAAAGTATACACATCTTTGAGTTTTGTATTTCCTTTAATTTTATTGATTTTTTCTACAATTGATACGTCAGACACAAAACAATAAATGGATTCAGAATGGTTTAAAACATATTCATAATCTTCTTTAGATATTGTTGGATAAATAGGAACATTTTGAGCACCTGTCTGAAGAATACCAATATCAACAATATTCCATTCTGTTCTGTTGGTCGTAGAAATTACAGCAATTTTATCATTGGGTTTTATTCCTAGTCTGAGCAATGCTCTACTAATTGTATTAGCTTTACTGATATATTCTTCATTAGATGTTGACACCCATTTGTCTCCATATTTTGTTACTAATGATTTTTGTAAATTATATTTTTTTTGAGAGTAATATGGGAAGTCAAATATTCTGGTAATTTCTGAAGACATAAATTTTTCTTTGTTAAAAATTATTTACGCCAAATTACGAAAAATCGATAGAATTTACAATATGATATTTTAAGTCGTTTAGTATTAAAGATTATATATTTTATTGTAAAGATTTTTATGTTTTTCTAAAATTATTTTTCTCTTCATTTTTAGGGTAGGAGTTAAGTGTCCCGAAGTTGCAGTCCACTCTTCCTCTGTAATTTCAAACTCCTTTATTTTTTCCCAGTTTCCAAAGTTTTTATTACAAACATCTATTTCTTTTTGAATTCTTTGCCTTAAATCTTTATTTTCTTGAAAGTTTTCTATTTTATGTCCATTTCTTTTTCCCCATTCTCTTGCATATTCAAAATTAACTTGAATAATTGCAGCAGGCATTTTTTGCGCTTCACCTATAACCATAACTTGATCTATAAAACGAGATTTTTTTAATTCACTTTCAATTACAGTTGGTGCTATGTATTTTCCTCCAGAAGTTTTGAAAATTTCTTTCTTTCTATCAGTAATTTTTAAAAAACCTTCAGAATCAATTTCTCCAATATCTCCAGAGTGTAGATAACCATTCTTTATGGTTTCAGAGGTTAAATCGTCTCTCTTGTAATAGCCTTGCATCACACAATGTCCCTTCATTAAGATTTCTCCATCATCAGCAATTTTTATTTCAATACCCTTGAGAGGTTTGCCAACAGTTCCAATTTTTAAACCATTGTGTCTTAAATCATTTAATGAAGCTCCTGGAGAAGATTCAGTCATTCCGTAACCTTCATAAACTGGAATTCCTGCGGCTGTAAATACTCTTATTAACCTTGGTTGAAGAGGGGCACTACCTGATACCATGAATTCTAAATTATTTCCTAAAGCTTCTTGCCATTTTCCAAAAATTAATTTTCTAGCAATTTTGAGTTGAAAATGATACCAAAATCCATTTTTATTATAAGGTTCATATTGTTCTCCAAGCTTTAATGCCCAAAAGAAAAGCTTTTTCTTCACCCCTGATAATTTACTTCCTTTGTCTACAATTTTATCAAATATTTTTTCTAAAAGTCTTGGAACTACCGCTATCATATTAGGTTTAACTTCTCTTATATTATCTCCTAATAATTCTATACTTTCTGCAAAAAAAATACTGATTCCCATCATTTGACAATAATACCCTGATACCCTTTCAAAGACGTGACTTACGGGAAGGTAGCTAATAGTTCTTTTACCAGGACCTACAAGATCTAATCTATCTGCAGTAACTTTTATGTTTTGAACGATATTTTCATGCGATAGCATTACTCCTTTTGGTGTTCCTGTAGTTCCAGAAGTATAGATAATAGTAGCTATGTCTTGTGGGTTAATATGCTTTTTAATTTCCTCAACTTTTTCTTGAGAATTATTGTTTTTTCCAAGCTCTAAAAAAGAATCCCATCCAATTTTTGAGTTATCATCGAGTCGAAAAATTTCTTTAAGTTGAGTTTTACTTTGAACAGCTTTTACCTTTTCATAAATCTCATCTCCTGCAATAAAGCAATATTTAGAATCTGAATGATTTAAAACATATTCATAATCTTTTTCAGATAATGTAGCATAAAGAGGAACATTTTGCGCACCTACCTGTAAGATTCCAATATCTAAGAAGTGCCATTTAGGTTGATTTACAGGAACAATAATTGCAATTTTATCATTTGGCTTTATACCTAAGGTTAATAATGCTCTACTGACTTGATTAGCAATTGAAATAAATTCTTGACTAGAATAACTTATCCACTTTCCATTTTCTTTATAAACTAATGATTTCTTTTGTGGATAGTTGCAGTTTTGATATTCTAAGCAATCAAAAACTCGAGTTATTTTTTCAGTCATAATTATTTTATATACCAGCAAGATAAAAAAAATAGGCTTCATTTCTGAAGCCTAGATAATTGATGTAAAAATTTTTACCCCTAAAAATGAAAAATCAATCAAGACAAATCTAAATAAAAAATTGTTATAAACAATAGTAATTATTTTTTTTTTGAAAAAAATAAGAAATTAATAAGATTATTCTATTTTTTATTAAACCAACGCCTAGCATTAACAAATGCCTCTATCCATGGAGAAACTTCATCTTTTCTGTTTTCTATATAGTTAGCCCAATTCCATTGAAATGTAGATCTTTCTATATGAGGCATGGTAGCTAAATGTCTCCCTGACTTGTCACACATCATGGCAGTATTAAAATCAGAACCGTTTGGATTGTGTGGGTAGGCGTCATATGCATATTTGGCTACAATATCATAATTATCCTCAGGGTAGGGGAAGGTAAACTTGCCCTCACCATGAGATATCCAAACTCCAAGTGTACTCCCAGCTAAGCTTGACAACATCACTGAATTGTTTTCTTGAATTTTAACAGATGTAAAAGCACTTTCGTGCTTCTTAGAATCATTATAAGTCATTTTTCCATGAATTTCATGTTCTGGATTTATTAATCCCAATTCCATCCATAACTGACATCCATTACATATCCCTACACTCAATGTATCTTCTCTGTTAAAGAACGTTTTTAGTGCTTTTTTTGCTTTCTCATTATATAAGAATGCACCAGCCCATCCTTTCGCAGACCCAAGGACATCTGAATTAGAAAAACCGCCAACAGCTCCAATAAATTGAATATCTTCTAATGTTTCTCTCCCAGATATTAGATCTGTCATGTGAACATCTTTAACATCAAAACCTGCTAAATACATAGCATTTGCCATTTCACGCTCAGAATTACTTCCTTTTTCACGAATAATAGCGGCTTTTGGCCTTGGTTGATTGCTATTTATTTTAGGAAGTTTTCCTGAAAAATTAGAAGGGAATTTAAACTGTAAAGGTTGTTTTTTGAAATTATTGAATCGATGTTCAGCTAAACCATTTGAAGTTTGTTTTTGATCCAATAAATAAGAAGTCATAAACCAAGTGTCTCTGACTGATGAAACATCAAAGTTAAAGATGTCTTCGTTATTTTTTAGTGTTACAGTCCCTTTATTTACAACTTGCCCAATCTTAAAAAACTCAATAGCATTTTCTTGTAAATATTCTTCAATGGAAGCATCACCCTGAAATACAATTCCAGTATTTTCAGAAAATAGTAATTTAATAGAATCATTTTCAGATAATGCGGTGAGGTCTATATTAGCACCAATATTATTATCTGCAAAACACATTTCAAGTAAAGTTGTAATTAAACCTCCAGAGGCTACATCATGTCCGGAGTAAATTTTATCTTCTTTAATTAGGTTTTGAATGGTGTTAAATGTATTCTTGAGAAAAGCTGTATTTTTCACATCAGGAGCTTCATTACCAATGGTATTTAAAACTTGATTAAAAGAACTACCACCTAATTTGAACGAATCTTGTGAAACATTAATGTAGTATATATCCCCTCCATTAAGTTTGAAAACTGGTTCAATAACTTTTTTAATTTGATTACAATTTCCTGCAGCGGATATAATAACAGTTCCAGGAGAAATTACATCTTCTTTTGGATACTTCTGTTTCATAGATAATGAATCTTTACCGGTAGGAACATTAATTCCCAATTCAATTGAGAATTTTGAAATTGCCTCTACAGCTTCGTAAAGACGAGCATCTTCACCCTCGTTTTTACACGGCCACATCCAGTTTGCAGATAAAGACACACTTTTTAAATTGTCTTTCAATGGAGCCCAAATCATATTTGTTAGTGCTTCAGTAATAGCATTTCTACTTCCAGCTTTGGGGTCTATTAAAGCAGCTATGGGAGCATGTCCAATAGTAGTAGCTACTCCTTCTTTACCATTGTAATCTAATGCCATAACACCAACATTGTTGAGAGGAATTTGTAAAGGTCCAACACATTGTTGTTTGGCAACTTTACCACCTACGCATCTGTCTACTTTATTTGTTAACCAATCTTTACAAGCAACTGCCTCTAATTGTAAAACTTGATCCAAATAGATATGTAAATTTTTGGTTTTATATCTAGGGTTTTTATAATTTCTTTGTATGGTTTTATCAGTCATTATGGTTTTAGGAGAGCTTCCAAACATATCCTCTAGTGCCAAATCCATAGGGGTATCTCCATTGGTTTTAGATTCAAAAGTGAATCTATTATTACCAGTAACCTCCCCAACTTTATACATAGGTGATCGTTCTCTTTCAGCTATTTTCTGAAGGGTGTCTGAATGTTTCTCTGCTATTACTAAGCCCATTCTTTCTTGTGATTCGTTCCCAATGATCTCTTTTGCAGATAATGTAGGATCACCAACGGGTAGTTTATCTAAATTGATTTTACCTCCTGTATCCTCAACTAATTCAGACAAACAATTTAAATGGCCCCCTGCGCCATGATCATGAATTGAGACGATGAAATTTTCTTCACTTTCTATCATACCTCTTACAGCATTTGCAGCACGTTTTTGCATTTCAGGATTAGATCTTTGTACAGCATTAAGTTCAATTCCGGAAGCAAATTCTCCTGTGTCTGCAGACGAAACTGCAGCTCCTCCCATACCAATTCTATAGTTTTCTCCACCTAAAATGACAATTTTGTCACCTTCTTTTGGAGTATCTTTTAATGCTTGGTTAGCTTTTCCATATCCTATTCCTCCAGCTTGCATAATCACTTTATCAAACCCCAGTTTTCTTGCGGATGACGCACTAGAAGAAGAATTCTCCTCATGTTCAAAAGTTAAAACAGATCCTGTTATGAGTGGTTGGCCAAACTTATTTCCAAAATCAGAGGCTCCATTTGATGCTTTTATTAAAATATCCATAGGAGTTTGGTATAACCAATGTCGTTCTTTCATTTTTTGTTCCCAGAATCGATCTTTAGTTAGACGTGAGTACGATGTCATGTACACAGCAGTTCCAGCTAAAGGCAGAGACCCTTTTCCTCCTGCCAATCGATCTCTAATTTCACCTCCAGATCCGGTAGCAGCTCCATTAAAAGGTTCTACAGTAGTAGGGAAGTTGTGTGTTTCTGCTTTCAAAGAAATTACAGAATCAAATTCTTCAGTTTTATAATAGTCTGGAATGTCTGCTCTTTTTGGTGCAAATTGTTCAACGGTAGGACCTTTAATGAATGCGACATTGTCTTTATAAGCAGAAACAATATCATTCGGGTGTTGTTTAGAGGTTTCTTTAATCATCTTAAAAAGAGAGGTGGGTTTTTCCACACCATCAATGACGAAAGTTCCATTAAAAATTTTGTGTCTACAATGTTCAGAGTTTACCTGTGAAAAACCAAAAACTTCAGAATCTGTTAGTTTTCGATCAATTTTTTTAGAAACACCTTCTAAATATGTGATTTCTTCTTCATTTAGAGCCAATCCTTCTTTGGTGTTGTATGAAGCGATATCATCAATTAAAAAAATAGGTTCTGGTTGAACATCTATGGTAAATATATTTTGATCTAGAGTAGAGAATTTTTGAAAGATCATAGCATCGTAATCAGTGAAGTCTTTATCAACATGATTAAATTCTTCTATCCTTTTAATACTTGAAATTCCCATATTTTCTGTAATTTCAACAGCATTGGTACTCCAGGGAGTTATCATTGCAGATCTTGGGCCAATAAAGAAATCATTTATAGATGCTTCTTGTTTATTAGTTTCTTTTGAGATTAGCTCAGAGCAAGAAAATAACCATGTTAGTTTAGTTTTATCTTCTTTACTTAATTCTTCTGTTGTTTGAACGGCAAATACCTTGCTGTTTGGGTTTCCAAAGAAATTGATCATTCTGAATATGATTTGTTAAATTATCTAGCAAATTTAAAAACTTTCACTCTTAAGTTTATTAAACTAATCCTCTTTTTTGAAAGGTTATAAATCATTTATCAACAAAAAATTAATATATTGAAGGGATATATTTAAAATTGTGTTTTTAAATGAATATTGAGTCTTCAGATTTTAAAATTAAACGACCCTATACCAAGGACAGAATTTTTTAAAAAAAAACATATATTCTACTTTAAACTATCGAAGAAAACTATAGTCTTAGTATAAATTTTTTACAATGAAAAAAATCTCAAAAGCAGTAAGTTTACTAGGTCTTCTTTTTATTCTTGTTAGTGGAACAATAGATTTGGACGATTTATTTAACTACGAAACCCAAAATGTTCCCTCATATATAACAAAAGATAATACACCAGAAACCAATCAAATCAACAATGAAATAACTACTTTAGGGAGAGTTTTATTTTATGATAAAAATTTATCTGAAAATAATACAATAGCTTGTGCAAGTTGTCATCAACAAGCTTTTGCTTTTAGCGATCCTTTAACCTCTAGTGTTGGATTAAACGGAGGAAATACCGGCAGACACTCTATGCGTTTAGTGAATAGTCGGTTTTCAATTGAAGAAAAATTTTTTTGGGATGAAAGAGCAGCTAGCCTTGAAGATCAAGTTACACAACCCATTCAAGATCATGTAGAAATGGGTTTTAGTGGAACTAATGGTGATCCAAATTTCAATGATTTAATACTTAAACTTTCTGCAATAGATTATTATCAAATCTTGTTTGAGTTTGCTTTTGGAAATTCTACTATTGATGAAGATAAAATTCAAAAAGCTTTAGCTCAGTTTGTCAGAAGTATTCAGTCTTTTGATTCTAAATTTGATGAAGGTTTAGTTCAGGCTCCAAATTTAAATGCCCCTTTTCCAAATTATACTCCACAAGAAAATTTAGGAAAACAATTATTTTTAAGCCCTCCTCCTAATGGAGGAGCTGGATGTGCTGGGTGTCATGCTCCACCTGAGTTTGATATAGATCCCAATACTTTAAATAATGGAGTGATTGGAATGATTGGAAGTACAACCGAAGTAGATTTAACCAATACACGTTCACCATCTTTAAGAGATATAGCCAACCCAAATGGAAGTTTAAATGGGCCAATGATGCATGACGGAAGTATTACTTCTTTGTCTGAGCTTATAGAGCATTATAACAACATTCCTAACCATCCTGAGAACACTAATTTAGATAATAGGTTACAAAGACCTGGAAATCAAACTCAGCAATTAAATTTAACAGCCAACGAGAAAAGTGCTTTAGAAGCTTTTTTGAAAACACTAACAGGTACAGGTATTTATACCAATGAAATATGGTCTGATCCTTTTGATGATGATGGGAATATTGCTGTAATAGGTAACCAATTGTCAGCTAATGAACCTATTTTTGAAAAGTCTATTACTGTATTTCCTAATCCAGTTACAACAGATTTGACTATTCAGATAGCAACTGGAGACTATAGAGTAACTATTTATAGTTTGTTGGGAACTATGATTATCGACAGAGATATTTCAGGTACTGAAAAAATAAACCTTCAATCTTTAGCAAAAGGAGTTTATATTTTAAAAATCCAAGATTTAGATTCCAATAACTCTTTTAATAAAAAGGTTATAAAAAAGTAGAACAATTTCTTAGCTACCTTTTAATAAATTTTCTAGTGATTGAACTACTGTTATTAGATATTTTAATCATATAAATTCCCCTATCGATAGAAGAAATATCAAGTTGAGAGTTTTCAGGGTAAATAGTTTTTTTAAGAAGCTCTTTACCTAGAATAGAATATATCTTAATTGTTACTTTATCTTTATTTATAATTTGAATAAAATTACCAACGGAAGGGTTAGGGTATATAGTCGTTTGATTATTTAGTGAATACTCCGAATTTGAAAGTAGCGTTCCCCAGATTAAATTAACATATTCTGGAAAATCTATAAAAGGATTTCTATTTCCTTGAAAATTATAAGCCTCATTATTTCTCTTTATTTCACGGGCACTGACGGGATCATCATTATGCCATTTATAAAGTAATTGTAAATACCACATCTCATAAACCTGGTTGTTTGTTCCATTTAATGGGTTATTAGTTATCGTGTGATTATCCCATGAGTCATCAGTTACTTCGTCTTCATATCTCACAGCAAAATACAATAGCATTCTTGCAATATCTCCCTTAAATTCATCTATGGGTTCAAAAACAACCCCAGAATATGATCCAAAAGTATTTTGTCCAACTTTTGAGCCATTATTTGACATCCAAGTGTCATTAGTAACTTCACCAAAAGGATAATTCGCTCTCCTATTATTAACATAACCGTCAGTTGGAACAACATGATGAATATCTGTTCTCATAGGAAGTTGCTCATTGAAAAAACCTTGTGGAAAAATATGTTCACGATTATAGCAATCATTTTCAGAATTGTAGTTTCCACAAGTTCTATCATTATGATTATAATTATAGGAATCATCACCTAATGGATTTTCTGAATATATGTCTAAAACAGTATTATCATTTTCATAAAATGTATCATTATCACTATCAACATAGGCGTCATATAAAGCACTATACCCCTGGTCTACATGTCCGTTAGATATGATTGATTTTAATTGTGTTTTTAAGGTGTATCCGCTTCCTGTAGCAGAATTATAATAGCCCGGTGGGATTTGAGCAAAAGAATTTATTCCTGATGTAATTAATATGAACGCAAGTATTTTTTTTGTCATCAAATTTTGATAATTTTTGTTGATAAAGACAATCCTTTATGAGAAACTTTAATAAAGTAAACTCCATTAGATAATGTTGAAATATCTAATATTGAATCTGTTTGATTAATGTTTGTTTGGATCAATTTTTTTCCAAAGATACTAAATACTTCTACGTTTACATCTTGGCTGAATTTAATATTTAAAAAACCGTCTGAAGTTGGATTTGGGTAAACAGATAATTGTCTCCACTGATCTTCTTCAGTACCTAGAGTAAGGTGAGTTCCGCCAATATCATCAAAAGTGTCCATAGGGAAAACTTCCCATTCAGTATCGAGATCAAAATTGATATTAGGTTCATCCACTGTTGACTTTCTTCTCAGTGTAACATCTTTTGCAAAATTTGAGCTACCTCCACCAAATTCACCTACAATGTCTATTAGAATATCATCCTTGAATAAGCCAACAGGATCATTCCCATTAAAGTTTAAGGGTTCTCCATAATTAGTGCTTTGGTTATTAGCAACTACTATATCTGCTTGATCAATAAGGGTTTGAGAATTTGCATTTGCATTTATAATGACGATAACATCTCCTACATCAATTGTTCCAGTTAAATCAAATTTTTCTGACCATTCACCACTACCATTACTATCTCTTCTGAGGTTGTATCCATCAAGTTCTACAGGAGACGTCATTAAATTTGCAATTTCAATTGCTTTATTATTACTACTGCCCTCCACATATTCCGAAATTAAAAGTTCCATGATAGTATTTGAATTGCCGTCGGTTGTTGTTGCATTTACAGGAGCACTTTGTGCTGATGTATTATTAACTTCATCAACTGCTTCAAGTGTTACGACATAGGTTGTAGCTGCTGTTAAACCATAAATAGTATACGAACTAATATTAATCATATCATAGAAAATATCATCTATGTAAATATTATAATGAACAACTTCTGTATTGTCTGTAGATGCATTCCAAGTAATTTTGAAGGAGTTATCAGTTTCATCACTAATAATTACATTCATAGGAACTGAAGGAGCCTCTGTATCTTCCTGAGTTGCTACTGATAATGGTGAACTTTGTGCTGATACATTATCTACAATGTCTCTAGCTGACACAGTTAAATCATATGTAATATTTGAAGATAGTCCCGAAATTGTATAGTTTGTGTTTGAAGTTGAGGCTTCTAAATTTCCATCAACATAAACATCATAACTGCTAACTCCCACATTGTCAGTAGAAGCATTCCATGAAAGGTCAATCGAATATGTTGTAGTATTCGTAACTGTTAATCCAGAGGGCACTGAAGGGGCTTCAGTATCTGTATTCGAATAAATACCCCAAATATCTTCAGCCTCTGGTCCACCCCATATTCTTGTGGCTAACCTTGGGTTATCTATAAATGGATTTCTATTTCCTTGCGCGTCAGAATTAGAAGTATTTTCATGATATGGATTTCGTTGTTTTTCGATAGCTGATACTGGGTCATCAGCATTCCATTGCAAAAATAAATCAATCATATTGTCAGGAGTATTTGAACTACTTCCAATTCCTACATTAGAAGGCAGAGTTCTATCATCATATCGTAGATACATATACATGATAATTCTTGCCACATCACCTTTCCATTCATCACCTGGATACCATCCAGTTCCTGTTGCTCCGGAATTTCCAGAGCCTTCTATGAATTTTTTATTTCCTCTAGAAGAATTTCTTTGTGAATCACAGGGCCTTAAGTTATGTGCATCTGCATAGGGGGGGCCATCTGTTCCCCCATCGTTCAAATTTGGAGTTGCTAGAGAATTGGGATATACATGTTCTCTATTCCATAGACCAGTGCAACTACTTGACGTACAATTATCATTAATATTTCTTTCACGATCATTAGTGCTATTTGAGTCTGATCCGTCTTCAAACCCATAAATTAATAGAACTTCACTATTATCGACAGGGTTCATGTCGGTAACCATAACCGCATTCCATATTCCAGGAGTGTAGGATAAATTGTTTGTGTGGGTCGTTATAATTTTGGTGGCAAGAGCTTCTTTTAAACTTATTCCAGTGAGATTTAAATTTACATCATCGTAATAGCTTTCTTGAGCTAGGATAAAAATAGAATACAAGCTTATACTTAAAAAAAGTATTTGTTTTTTCATTATTTACTTAATAAAATTAATAATTACTCAATTACTTGAGTACTTAAAACAAAACTTTTTCAATGCATTTTTTTTTTCACTTTTTTACATCTTTTTTTCAAGATGTGGAGCAAGTGATACTCATTTATTCCCGTTCCAATTGAGCCATATAAAACCCATCAAAACCAGAAGTATGTGCTAAGACTTTATTGTCTTTTACTAATTTAAAATCTTTACCAGATTCTGAAGCTAAAAATTCTGCAATCTGATTCTGATTTTCTGACGGTAGAACAGAACATGTAGCATAGACTAATTTACCTCCATGTTTCACCATTTTAGAATATTGTTGTAAGATATCCTGTTGTACTTTTTTAATATTATCAAGAAATTCGGGTTGAAGTTTCCATTTAGAATCAGGATTTCTTCTTAAAACACCCAATCC
>ENA-UZWZ01022338-UZWZ01022338.1-metagenome-genome-assembly--contig:-Day-4-25m-contig-22338_pt1 | contig 22306 bp, 16 predicted proteins | sample MGYA00260346_ERZ794906 | MGnify/ENA metagenome assembly ERZ794906 | reverse complement strand
GAACCCATTCAGTTCTTTCATCTCGGGAGAGCGTACATCTAACTTACCACCTTTACCGTAAGAAGTTTTAATATCGTTCCACCAAACTTTATTATAGTCGACCATACTTTTAAAAGTGTTGGCTCTATGTGATTCAGTTCCTAGCCCTCTTAAGAAAGGCGTAAAGAGTTCAGGCAAACTTGTAATAGTTGCAAAACCTAATAAAGATGTCTGTGCCCCAATAGTAAGAGCATTATGTGCAAATCTACCGATAGGATTCTTAATGTATCCTTTCTGTCCTGTACTAATAAGGTATAGAGCCTGTAATTTTTTAACTTCTGACTCTGTTAGGTTTGTATTTTTTTTAGATAGTTGTTTTTGAATTGGGTTAATAAATCTTTTGGTAAATTCCGCCACATTGCCACCTAACCTTTTTTTACCTACTATTTGTTTTGTTGCACTAAATACATAATCGTTCAACACGCTCATTACATCGTTATCTAAGTACTGAGAAACTTTCTCATCGTTAATTCTAGTAAGTTTTCTACTCTTGGTTAAGTTTGAGTTTAAGTTAGAGCCTATCTTAATAACATCCGAGTTTGGAGCCATCATCTCCTTCACAATTAATTTTGCTTCAGCCATTGTAACTTTTTCTGTCTTATGGATGTGTTTAATTAATTCTTCAGGAGAATCTTCTAGGGCAATCTGCAACCATCTGCGAGGAAAATAGTTTGATATTTTACCCCCCTTTATACCGGCTTCTAAAGATTCGTTATAAATATCGTCCATCACACTTTGTAGTTTTTTACCGCTTGTGACAATGTTTGCGTCTAGCTTTATCTTCTTACCGTCTACTATTTTAAAAGTTCTATTAGTGCGTAAGAAGTAAGTTAAGTCAGTGTTGACTTCATCACTGAGATAAAAACCTTTCTTAATACTCTTTCTAAATTTTGATTTGGAAAACGGAAGAAGAACTTTCTTTCGGACAGACTCCTCTGGCATAAGCGGAGCAAGAGCATCCTTAATTCTATCAAGCTTGGTTCCGGTTAAGCGTACAATCTCTTCGTTAACAGATTCCTTTAGAGCTTTCTGTGAACCAACTTCACCTGCAATAAGCCTTTGTCCTGCGTCATGTCTAAAAGAGAGTATTAAATCGTTTAAAATAGGAGCACGAGACATTTTATTTAAGAATGTACTAGTAGGCTTTTGTATAATTTGTAAAGCCCAATTAACTTTATCAGCCGCTTTTTCTAAAAGGTCCCCTTTATAATTTGGGTCCATCTCAATTCTTTCTAAGCGTCTGTTTATTAAAGAGTTATGATAAGCTGGAAGTTTACCTATAAGTTTTCCTGTTCCTAAAGCACCTCCCACGAGTGCCGCAGAAGCAGCCGTTATTACTGCTGTTTCAGTCAAGTTTACGTTTTCTTTTTGGTCTGTATTTACCTCAATACCTTGTGTGACATAGTTTAAAGAGCCTCCAAACGAAGCTCCCTCAGTCATAATTACAGCTGTTGTTGCTTTGCTACTTAGAGGAGCTTTTAATTTCTGACCGGGAAGTTTGGCAACGGTCTTTCCTAGTTTTTTAGAAACAGATTTACCCATCTCTTTACCAAGATATCCCGTCAAAACTTTTTGCATTGATTTACCAGCTGCAACCCTAGCAGCTACCGAAGCTCCGCCCGTCCACGGAATGAACAACGCACTAGCAATAAGTGTAGGGTCTGTTACTAGCTCAACACCAGTTTTTAAAATAGTCTTTGCCCACTCACCTGCCCCACCTACATCAGCGTTAGAATATTTTTTACGTAAGTAAACGTAGTCTTGTTTTTGTTCTGTTGTAAAATTTCTACTGTTTGCAAATTGAGAAGTTGCATCAGCAAGATTCCAGTCGGCTCCCCTAAAATAATTAAACAGCTCATCAGTTGTCTTACCCTTACCGAGAGATTTTAAAAATCTAGCAGAGGTTTCGTTAAATTCTTCATCCTCTCTTAAGTCCTGTAAGTCATAACGAACAGCACCTGAACCAAGAGTTGTTGGGCTAACTAAACTATCGGGAATAGATAAGGGCGTACTATTTTTTAGGAATAATTCTTGGACCGTTGGCATATAAGTTTTCTCGTTTATAGATTATGGTGTGGGCTTGTCTATTATTTCGTAGGTCCAGCTATATTCTATATTAGGTATATCTTTGCCTGTGACACGATCTTTTATCATGCTTTCTTTACCAACTGTATAGTAACGTAAACCGTAGTCTAGCTCAGTTTCTTCTGGAGTTATCTCAATAGATTGATCAGCTTTTAGAGACCAGTCTTTACCACTATTTTTAGATAATATTTTCCTAAGTATAGGTGTGTTATTTAGAGCTTCTACATACTCTCTAGAAGTACCTGCTGTTAAAGGAGTGTTTAATACTTTAACATCCACATACGCAGTACGAGAAGTGTCTACTTTTTGGTCCAGAGCCCCGTGCGTCACTTTTCTCCACAAACCACCTACTTTACTAGAAGATGTGACACCTTGTAATTGATATTCTATTGAATCTTTTAAAGCTTGTGATTCTCCTGATAATCCTGAATACCTACCGGGTGCAATATCTTGTAATATTACTTTTCCCCTAATTACATTGTTCAAAAAGAAAGCCTTCTGGTTCTTCATATCAGTTGTATCATTCCAGTCTGAGCCTGTTAGTTCTTTTAATAATTTATAAGTATTTTTTTCTTTCGTCTCGGTGCTGTCTTTATATGAAGCCATTAACTTATTTAATGTAGCAGATGCCTGTAGACGCACAGGAGAATCAGCCCTTGTTTGCTCGGCAGCCTGTTCTTGTGTTATCTCCCCCTCATAATTATATAGTTGTTTAGCTATTTGTTGATTAGAATAGCTCATAAAATCAAACGGGTCTAGGTCAGGGTCTAATTTCTCTAACGCTTGTTTTTCAAGAATCGTACTTACCACTGCTTCAGTTTGTCCCACCGTAAAATTATTTAACTGTGGTAAACTAGGAACTTGTGCACCTGTTAAAATAATTTCTTCTGCATCTTTTTCAGTTAATTGATAATTAGGTTTACTTGTATCGTTAATAATTTTAGTTCTTCTATTTTTTAAATCGTTTCTTCCTATTAATTCTTTAGAAAAGTTTGTTAAGAATTCTGCATCAATTTTTTGAGCTGCATTAGAGTATGTTGATAATATTTCATCGTCTTGACTTTCTGGTGAAACTGTATTAGTTGGTTTATTATCTTCATAAGCAATCCTAGCATTTCTAGCGTTGGTTACTTCTGTTTGAAGGTCAGCAACTTCAGTTGAACCATATCCAAACAATTTACTAAAGGCAGCTTTTAAAAGTCCTTTTTTAGTAGGGTCGTCTTTTAATTGATCTCTTAAAGCTTTGTACTCATTTAGATGTACTTGATTATATTTTCCAAAACTACTTTCGGTAATCATTTTATCTTTACTAAGTTCAATAGCTCTTAGCTTTGCTTCTTCTACTTTTGAATCATATAAAGCTTGTGAAGAATTTCTCAAACCTTCTGTCTCTAACGCTGTTCCCCACTTAGCACCTTCGTTTCTAATAAAATCAATATTATTATAAGCTCTTTCTGCTGTATTATTTATCCATACATCAGGGTCTTTTAAGTATTCTCTATATTCAGCTCGTTGAGAATCTTTAGCTCGATACTCACTGTCTCTAATTTGAAAAGAATCATCATAGTTTTCTTTAAGTTTTTCGTAACCCTCAATAATTTTTGTTTTTTGATTCTTTTGTAAAGTTCCAAGAGTTTCAAATATTGCTGAAGCTATTAATGCTTTTGTTGCATTCTTTTTACTTGTTTTGTTTCTACTTGCTAGTAAAGAACCAGCAACTTTTCCATACTGTGAACCTGATAAATAATCTTCTTGTGCCATTACTCTTCTCCTTTACCTAATAAACTTCTAATTGCTGGACCTTCTTCTTTGACTCTATCTAAAATATTTTGAGGCAGAACCCCACTTGGAATTTTATCAGGCTCAATACCTTTTTTTGTTACTCCATTTTTAATATCATCAAACACAGTTCTAAACTCTTTTAGTTTTTCATTATTTTCTTCATCATCATCTTCGTTATCTAATTCATCTAAATCATCACTATCTTCAATATTATATTTAATGTTAGCTTCTTCACCAATAGACATAATTACATACATAACTGGTTCAGCTAATAACATCAATACATCAGGATTAAATTTTCCTTCTGTAAATTTTGTGTATAACATAACCATAGTAATATCAGCAACTGCTGCACCACTTAGCAAACTATTCACAATAGTTTTAACTACTTCTGGTTGATAAATTATACCTACCATATAATCTAAAGCATCTTTAGGATTTGCAAACTCAGGCGGTTGTTCCCAAGCATAAGGCTGTGAGGGGTCGTTGACTAAACTTTGTCCGGGTATTGGTCTACCTTTAGAAGATAAGTTAACAATTTCATCAAGTGCTTCTTGATTAAACTTTGCTTCTCCTCGTCTTTTAGGTCCTTTATCAGGAGCTATTTCATCAATTGTAAATCCAGCGTCTAAACCGTCTAATACGGATTGAGCAGCTGCATCAGTAACGCTATCTGAAACAATGGGTCTTGGGTCTCTAGTTGGTTGTGCCATTATGATAGTACTCCTATAGTTTGTTGAGTAAAGAGTGGCATGTTACCTGCTGATGGAGTGTTGCCAAATGTAAAGTATTTAGATACATCTGATTCATCTATTCCTCTATAACCTGCATAGACCTGTAATGGGTCAAACTGTGATGAGCCTTCATATGCTGCACCTTGAGGATTTCCAGAAGGGTCTTCTTCTTGTAATTTATGCAGTGCATAGCCACCTGCTACACTCATTGCAAGTGTTCCAGCTGCTTTTGCTGCTCCTTGAACATATTTGTTGTTTAAGAAAGCTGAAGTTTTTGGAAACTTAGATGCAAAACTTGCTGAAGCAGGAGTACTACTAGATAAAATTTCAGCAGTTGTTTGCGGTGTGTAACCAGAAGCAAATGCTTGAGCTGTAGTATCTGCAATTGCAACTCCTGTTCCTGTACTTGCAGCAGCAGTTGCAGGATTTACACCTGCTATAATTTGTGATTGAGTTAACGGAGATGCTCCTGTACTTAGTGCGGTTGGGACTGTGCTTGATAATGAAACACCTTGTCCTGTACTTGCAGCAACTGTAGCAGGATTAGCTCTTGCTAAAATTTGAGCTTCAGTTAAAGGTGCACCGGCAGTTAATGGTGTGGTAGCTATTGTAGCTCCCGTTGAAACAGTAGGAAGTGCAACAGCACCAGCATTACTAATAGCCGGAACTCCTAATGCTAAAGCAGTACTACCAATAGCAGAACCAAGAGCAGTAAATGGAGCAGCTAAAGTAGCACCCAAAGTAGTTGAAGTAAGTGAAGCAGCAGTACCAGTCATCCATCCAGCAAATCCTGTGCCACCGGCAGCAGCTGCACTACCAAACAAACCTGCTCCCGTAGTTGCACCCATTGCACCTAGTGCTGCTCCTCCCGTCACTATAACTGCAGCAGCAATAGCTAAAGCTTTAAGTATCTTACTAGAGCTAATTTTTTTAACTACTTTCTTAACACCTTTAACAATGCCTTTGACTGCTTTTTTAATTCCTCGTGTAATTTTTTTAAATCCACGTTTTAATTTTTTAAATAATCCCATACTATTCCTCTAAGTCTCCAGCTATTAGTCCTATTAAATTGTTTAAATTTCCCAAGCTTGAATTGTATTTGGTTGGGTCTGCAGCTAATGCAGTATTCACAAGTTGTGCAATTCTGTTCTTTTCGTTTTCAGTATTTCTGAAATCAAAATCAGCTTGATCTCTAAGTTCTTGCCATAGGAAAGATTGTGCAGTTTGTGACATTGCAAAAGCGTTCTGAGCATTTGCCATGTTAACTGCGTTTTGTGCAGCAGTGTTTGCTACGTTTGCTTGTCGTCTCCACTGAACGTTAGCGGCTTCAACGGCTGCTGTATTTTGTGCGTTCCATTGATTCCTTGCAAAGTCTTGATTAGAATTAAACTCATCTACTTGTGTTTTTAGTTGAGCATTAAATTTTTCTACATCCGCTTGTCTTTGAGTATCTCTGGCTTCTGCAGCGTTAGTCTGTGTAACATTAAACTGTGCAACTGCATTAGTTTGTGTAGCATTAAACTGACTTACTTGAGCATTTAAACTTTCCATAAACTGCTGTGTCTGATTCTCGCTTGTAGCATTAAACTGTCTTGAAGCATTGGTTGCTGATTGATTACTTAATATACGTTGTTGCGTTTGTTGAGCTTCTAAAACATTAGCCTGTTGTTGATTACTAAGATTAGTTAAATCTGTTTGTAGAAAAGACTGAGCATTTTGTATTTGTGCTTTCTGACTAAAATCTGCATCAGCCATGTTCATCTGTGCTGTAGTAGCTGCATCTTGTAAAATACCTTGCTGCTTCATACTAGCATTCGTTAACCCTACAGTTTGTAAAAACTTACTGTTAGATAACGCTGTTTGTTGGTCAGCACTAAACTGAGCCATGTTCATTTGGAAAACGTTACTGGCGTTTGTTAACGCTGTCTGTTGTCCTCTAGCTGCGTTAGCTTCTGATTCTTGAGCTTCAATACCTTTTTGCTGTGCTACACTTGCTTGAATAGCTTGTGCATTTGACTGAGCAATAGGCATTGCTGATTGTATAATAGTATTGAGCAAGGCGTCTCTTCCTACTGTTGAGGCTGACATACCACGCTTGGCTAACATCATTTCTACAGATGCTACAGCGGGTTTAGCCCACACAGGAATTTCACCTTCTTCAATACCTTTTAATAAAGTATCTATTTGATTAGATACTAAAGCTTCTTCTGGAAGTCCTTCTATAATTCCACGTTCTGCTTCGCTAAAGTCTGCTAGTCTTGCTTCTAAAGAATCTGGGTCGTTACCTAGTTCTGTAATATCTGCATCACTTAGTCCAGCGTTGGATAGTTGTTTCTTAGCTCTTGTAATTCTAGCTAAAGAACTTCCAACATTTTTAACTGCTGTAGCTTTAGCATCTTCACTCATAACTCCAACAACTCTTTCAGTCAAAGCACCTTCAATAATTTCTACTTCGGCTGTTTGTATAGGATCAATCCTTTCAACACCTGCAGCTTTTGCTAGAGACTCGTCCGCAACTTGTCCAGTTGCAGCATCTACTTGAGTAGCTGTACCAACTGTATCGGCTGTCATTGTACTAGCTGTTACATCTGTTGGTGTAGCAGCTTGTGCTGTAGTACCTATTTGAGATACGGTTTCATCTGCTACTTTTGTAATAGGTGCTACTACAACAGGTGCTGTTACATCCATTTTAGATGCTACTTCATCTTCACCTGTAATAACTTTATCAGGGTCTTGTATTTGAGGTACATCACCTTCTACCATATTACCAGAAGCTATTCTTTCAGCTCTGCCTTTAGCATCTTGCATAAAGGCTTTGTTTTCAGCAGCTATTCTGTTGGCTTCTGCTAAGTCTGCAGCGGCTTTATTTGCTGCTACTACTGCTGGGTCTTCTACCCACGCACTAGTTTCTACATCCCAAACAGAAGTATCAGTAACACCTTCAGGTCTTACATAAGCTGTTCCATTCCATACTAACCCAGTAGCAGTATCTACTGTACCTACTTCTATATCAGCATCATCATCAGTAGTAGCATCATCAGTAGTAGCATCATCATCATTACTTGAAGTAGTGTCTTGTTCCCATGTTCCTGTTTCGGAATCATACATCCAGCCATCAGCCAAGGCATCACCAACAGTTGCATAACCCTCTGTAATCCACCACCACTCTTCACCTGTTACAGGGTTAACCGTACCTAAGTTGAGGTTTTGCCCAGCTGGGGAAGGCGTTATTCCCGGAATATTAGGCGTTGGATAAACTGTAGGAGAGGTAGAGTCATAACCGGGAAGTCCGGGCACATTTATTATTGGTTTAACGTCTTCTTCTCCCGGTACTATAGGCTCACCATCAGAACCCACAGGAAACTTGTTAGTTGTTGGAGCCGGGGTTGGAGCTTTAGTAGGTGCAGGTGTTGGTGCAGGAGTTGGTGTTCCTACAGAAAGTGACGTAGGCATGTCCGGTGCAGGAGCTGCAGTCGATGGTGGAGCCACTGACGGTGTTGGCAAACGTTCTACAGGTACTCTTCGTTTAAGAGTCGGTGTAACTTTTTCTATAACCTCACCAGTTTCTTTATCTACCAGTCCCCTTTTAGCATATCCAACTCTACCACCTTTAGTATAGTCTTGTCTAGCTATTCCACCGCTTCTTTTTCTATTTCTTCTTTTTGCCATTATTAAATCCTATATACCTATTTTACTTAACTTCGAACAGTTTGTCAAGCTTTACACTTATTTTTTCAATCCTATCCATGAGAACAGACATATCATCTTTAAGTTCGTTTTTAGTTACATACTCCTTTGCAAGTTCTTCACGTGTCTTATTGACAAGTATTTCGAGTCTTTTAAGTTCCTGAGTGTTAACACGGATGCTGTTTAAGATTGGAACAAAGACTAATGTAATTAGTATGTTCCAGACTATCATTGGTATTTCTATCATCTTAGTCTACCAGTGGTAATTCACCAATAGGTCTTACTGGTGGGTCCTCATTATTATATACATACAAAGCTGCTAAAGCATCTACGTCTGCAGCGTTTGTAATCTGTGTACACATAGAGTTAGCCTTAGTTCTTACTGCAGCTCTCTTAGTTGTTGTGCCACTAGGTACTGCTGTACCACCTTCTGTGGCTCTAACCACCATCCAGTCTGTAGGTGATAAGTTACCAGCAGCTTGTGCGTTTATCCTGTCTATATGACCTTGACGAATACCTACTTGCTTTACATCACCTTCAGTACCAAGACCATCGGTCTCGTCTTGAGCTGTAAAGAGTACATCGTCTATAGGTTTAGCTGTAGCTGTACCATAACTTGCAGTGACTGTACCACTTGCAAACGCAAAGGTTTGATTGGTATTTGTGTAATACTCTTGGTCTTTAAAGTTTGAGTTGTCTATGACAATCTCGTAAATGCCTATGGCTTCTAGCTCAGAGCTAGTCCAAAGCATAAAGATATTGCTAGGGTAATTAACCTCACCTATTGTTAAACCTTTGGGTCTTGTATAGACCTGTGTTACGTTATCTGATTCTACTAAAGCCCACATAATTTACCTCGCTGTTGTTGGGATTCCTGTTGATGTTACGAATGGATGTTCTGCAAATGCCATATAGATGTAAGTTCCACCGCTTGTATTCATAGACCCACCATGAAACCTTATTTTGAAACCATTTGATGTAAATTGTATTGTGTTATTTGTACCACTTGTTTCAGTGGTATTACTATTTGGATACAGTCTATAAACCGCAGGGTCGTATCCTGCTCTTTTATTGTCAAAAATTAACCAATCATCTACAGCACTTGTTTTTTTAATAATAACGAAAGCAGGAGAAAAACCAGTATAGATAAATGGACCATCTGTATTTGGTGAAGCATCACTTGCACCATTACCGACATAACTGCCAAACTTGCTGTAGCCTTGCACCTCTGCAAACACATAGGCTATGTATTTTCTATCGTTATAATTTACATCGTGTGCATTACCTAAACCAAATACTGAAGTTGTTGGATTAGTTCCACTCCAATATTCTGCATTATAATCAGTAACTGCTGCTGTAGTGCTTAAATGCATATTTTTTTCAATAGCAGGAGAACCCATTTGATGATGATATACAGACCAACTCCTAGCTGCATCTCTATCTTTTACAATAATCATTTTTGGTACAGCACCTAGACCATGTGCTACTGTGCCTGTAGCTTGAGTACCAGTGTAATCAACTATAGAAAAACCACCCGTAGTATTCGCTTGATAACCACCAGCAGGGTTATCCCCGCTTTCTGAAAAAGTTGTTCGTGTACCACCATTGGCTTTCCATTGCCATGCTACATAAGTTGTTGAAGCTTGATTATGATTACTTTCTGTTCCTAATGTAAAACCATCTGTCTGTATAGATTTTAATGTTGTAGTATCATAATTTTCTGTACCAGATGTATTAGATTCTAAGAACAAACTTACATTATTTGTGCTGTTATGTAATGAATGTGCACCTGCATTAGCTCTTTCCTTAAACCATAAAAGGTCTGATTGTAAATCTGAGTTACCACCATTAGTAATAGCATGGTCATCTGAACCATTACCTGTATAAAGGGTGGTCTGAAAATGTGCTGAAGGGTCGTCTATTGTTGTATAAGCCATTATCCGTACTCCGCTAAGTTTTTAGTGCATAAGGCGTAGTAGCCTGATGGTGGTGCGTATTCAAAAGTTCCGTAGCCATTGGCATCGGCTGCTGCACTTGAGATTGAAATGGTTGTGTAGCCACCTAAATTAAATTCAATAGCTGAATTATAATTGGATGCAAAAGGAAAAACTGTTTTATCAGCTAACCCATCTAAAGCTATATTTCCACCATTTGTAATTAAACTTCCATCTTGATAAAAAGATATTTGATTATCATCCATGTTTAGAGCTATTCCATAAATACTACTAGAACTAAATGTATGAGTTACATCTGTATCATTTCTACCACTTGTTGAATCTTTTATCCACACTTCTCCAGCCAAATATAAGGCACAAGTAGAAATTATATTATGTGCATTACCTGTTAGTGCTACTCCCTCATCTGTTTGAATACCTATGATTGCATCTGAAACACTTGATTTATACTCCCAATACCACTTACCATTAGCTACACCCATTGTAGCTTTTGTTCCTGCCCATCCTCCACCTGATACTTTTGTAGCACCTTCTATCGGTCCTGTAGTTAAAGCATTACCATAAACCCATAAAGGATTAAGCGTACAAAAATTATTAGTAGGTGTGTCAGTTGCTTGGTCGGCTGATGTGATGTTGTATAAAGCAGTAAAGTTATTGCTGTTACCACTTACATCTAATCCTAGATTAGAACTATCTTCAAAATCAAGATGATAACCTTGTACACCAAAAGTTCCATCATAGGCTTTAGGTTTCCAAATGCCTGAACCACTATCTGTTTCACCAAACTCTGTTGGTGCTAATTGTTGACCATCTATTAAATAAAATTCTGAATAGTACCCACTTTGTGATTGTGCATCTTCCCAACCTAAATAATGACTTGTGTTAGTGTCATACAAGTCAATATCATTATTTTGTGTACCATAAGTTTCAGTATCCCAAGCTGTTACTTGCTCTCCATTTACATAGGCTTTAGCTCTATTTGAAGCTGTACTTTGTGTTGTATCAAAAGCTACAAGTATATGATAATAAGCAGAAGTGTCTCTAAAAACAGCAGTTGACTTTAAATCAATACCAGAGGTTTGACCAAGAATATACAACCTATCATCACTAAAACCCACCCAAGTAGTATTAGCAGTTGCATTAAAACAAAGATGGTTACCACTTGGTCGCAACTCTGTTCTTTTTATCCAAAAAGATATGGTTGCTATTTTTGTGCTAGTGGGTGTTCCAGCACTTGTTATATTTGAATATTGACGCTGCATTCTTTCAGTATTATCAGCTTCAATCTTCAAAGAGTTATCAATATCATACCCTGTAGATATGCTTCCTCTATTGGCTGTACGTGCTAGTGATTCCATGTATTAAGTCTGTGCTAAGTTTTGTGTTCTTCCAATCTCTTGCCAAACGCTACCGTTGTATCGAAAGCTAAAGATATCTGTTTTACTTGCGGTAGCTGTTACAGTTGGTGCTGTAGAAGCTGCAAATTCAAAGACAGTATTCCAAGCCACTGTACGGGCTGTACCACCTTGTGCAAGTTCTAAAGTTATAATAGCTCCTTCTGTCGCATTACTTGGTGCAGAGAATGTTGTGTTCTCTGTGGTTACGTGATACGCATTAGCTGCTGCTGCTGCATCCCATGCAACTGCTGCTGAACTTGAAGTAATTGCAACTTGTGTAATTTTTGCTGAAGTTGATGCTGTAACTATTCCTGTTACTCCTAGTGTCCCTGTAACTGTTGCATTGACATCTACATCTAAAGTATCTACATGTGCTGTACCGTCTAAATATAAATCTTTAAATTCTAATGAGCTTGTACCTAAATCAATATCATTATCAGTTGTTGGTTTTAACACACCATCAGCTAAAGTAATCTGTTCAGTACCAGCAATATCAAATCTTATAATATCTTCGTCTGAGCTTTCTTCTACTTGAATTTTTGTATCGTTATCAGCATCTTGTACAATAGTTGCCGTACTAATTGTATTAGTATTAATAACAATACATTCTACAGCTACACCACTTGCAGGGGCTGTAGAGAATGTTAAAGTACTGCCTGATACACTGTAAGTAGACTTATGCTGTACCACACCATCTAGTGTTAGAATGGTTGCGTTCTCGTTAGTTGGAGTTGTACTTAAAGCTAGTGTAGTATCAGAGCCATCACCTGTCATAGTATTAACACTAGGAGCAACTCCTCCATCACCACCTGAACCTGCTATAGCACCCCAAGCTCCATCAGCATAACCTTCAAACTGTTCATCGTCAGAGTTATATCTAAAATAACCATTAGCACCTGTAGGTCTTTGAGCTGTTGTACCAACTGGCATATGAACAGCATCTGTGTTAGCACCTAAGTCAAGAGAAACATCCGGTGATGCTTGATTAATACCTACTCTATTAGCACTTACATCTGCAAACAATACACCACTGTCAACGTTTAAGTCTCCAGAGAATGTAGCTGCTGTGAAAGTTGTAGGTGTTATATTAGCAGAACCATCAAAGCTTACACCACCAATAGTTCTAGCAGTTGTTAAAGTAGCTGCTGAACCTGTTGTGTTTTGATTAAGAGTTCCGACTGTTAAATCAATTGTACCATCACCATCTTCATATGCAACAGTAATTCCTGATTCTGTGTTAGAACTAAACATAGCTCCAACTGTATCTTGTACAACCTCTGAAAGGTCTATATTTGCTGTACCATCAAAAGATACACCGTGTATGGTTCTAGCAGTTGCTAATGCTGTNNCCATCAAAAGATGTACCGCCAATAGTTCTAGCAGTTGCTAATGCTGTAGCTGTTCCTGCTAAACCTGTAGTATCTTGGTTAAGTGTACCAATTGTAAAGTCTAATGTATTATCTGTATCTTGGTAAGCAACTGTAATATTTGTTTCAGTGTTGCTTGATACCATTGCACCAACTGTATCAGCTATAACCTCAGACAAGTCAATGTTAGCTGTACCATCGAAGGATACACCATGAATTGTACGTGCTGTTTCTAGAGCTGTAGCTGTTGCTGCGTTACCTGTGGTATCTTGATTAAGTGTACCGATTGCAAAGTCTAAAGTATTATCAGAGTCTTCGTAAGTAACTGTAATGTTTGTTTCAGTGTTAGAGCTAACCATAGCTCCTACAGTATCACTAATTGTTTCTGCTAGTGTTACACCACCAATAGTAATTGCATCGGCTTCTAAAGTTCCATCAATGTCTGCATCACCTGATATGTCAAGTGTAGCTGCATCTAGTTCTCCAGAGATTGTGATATTTCTACCACCACTAATATCTTTATTAGCATCTGTAATGATAGCTTTACTAGCTATAACAGTTCCGTTAGTTATACCATCTATAAGATTTATATCTGCTGCACTGGCTGTTACACCGTCAAGAATGTTTAACTCATCAGTTGTAGCTGTTACACCATCAATAAGATTAAGCTCTGTAGCAGTTGCTGTGACTCCATCTAAGATGTTTATTTCAGCAGCAGTAGATGTTACACCATCTAGAATATTTAACTCAGCAGCAGTACTTGTAACGCCATCTAAGATATTAAGTTCGGCTGCAGTGGATGTTACTCCATCTAATATATTTAGTTCTGCAGTTGTTGCTGTGACACCATCAAGGAGATTAAGCTCATCAGTTGAAAGTGAAGCACCGTCTAATATCTCTAGTTCAGCTTCAGTAATTGTTGCACTACCTATAACAAAACTTGTACCTGTAATGGCTGTACCTGTAATTGCAGCAGCACTAGAACCACCAATTATTGCACCATCAACTGTACCACCATTAATGTCTGCAGTGTCAGCTACAAGGCTGTCAATGTTTGCAGTACCATCAATGTATAAGTCTTTCCACTCAGAACCACTTGCACCTAAATCATAAGTATTATCAGCACTTGGTAAAAGATTAGAAGCTACATCAGCACTAAAAGCAACTGTATCAGAAGCTGCATCACCAAAAGTAAGGTTACCAGCTATAGTAGCAGTTCCTGTAACTGTAAGATTACCACCAACACTTACGTTTCCGGTTGTGGTAACTGTATCTGTATAGGTATCTTTAAATCTTAAACTTGTTGTACCTAAGTCAACATCACTGTCTGTGACAGGAACAATAGCCCCATCAGAGATATAAAGTTGTTGTACCGGGCTACTAGATACTTCTACATAAAATTCAATGTAGTTATTTGTTGTATCTATTAGTACTTTGTTGTTCGGAGAAGTTTCTCCTGCATCACCAATCAGTCCTATAACAGGTCCTTCGGCTGTTGTGCCATCGTGTTTGTGCCCTGTAGAGTTGTGAAAAGCGTTTACAAGTTGGTTAAATTCGTTATTAAATAAAGCAGCAGTGATTGTATCACCGTCTGCAAACGAACTTTGTCTAGTGTAACTTGCCATTGTCTATTCTCCGTATGTTTTTGTTTAGCTGTTGTCTGTAATGTAAGTGTTTCCTGTAGCAATTGCATCTGTATAGCTAGACTTATCTGAGGAGTCTCCTGCTACGTCTGGGTCTGTGTAAGCCAAGATAATCTCAAGGTGGTCAACGTTACGTTGAACCATCTCGTTAATTTCATCTTGGGTCATACCCTCAATATCATATGAACCATTATTTACATCATTAATAAGTGTTACGCTATCGGTTGCTGCGGTTAATACTTCTGTTACTGTTGTCATTTTATTCTCCTAGTTGTGATTTGAGTGTTTCAACTTCTGCTGAAAGTTCTTGTATAGCTTTTACAAGCATGGGTATAAGTGCTGTTTCAGATGCAGTATACATTCCGTCAGTTGTTTGTTTAAATATTTCATGTCCCGCATCGCCTATACTAGGATAATTAGCTATAGTGGCTTCTAATTCTTGTGCAATGAACCCATGCATATCTATTCCATCAGCAGTTTCTTGTACTCTTTCTTCTGAGCCTTCTTTGTAAATAGTTGGAAAAACAGAAAAATCAACATCTTTCTTTTTCTTCCATTTAAATTTGACTGGTCTTAAATCATTAACAAAGTCTAGTCCTATGGGTTCATCTACAATATCAGCTTTGAGTCTTTCGTCAGATGTTCCTGCCCAGTTTGTGCTTCCACCTGCTACATAAGTTCTTTTATTTGCAGCATTACAACCAAGAGTAATATAAGATGAACCTATTCCAGTAATATTTGCTCCAACTATGACTTCACTGTTTGATGAGGCACCACTATTTACTTGTGAGCTCTTGCCAACAACTACATTACTATGAGAAGTTGAAGCGTTGCTACCTGCTGAATAACCAAGAAAAGTATTAGCATCAGCAGTTGTTTGACCATACCCTGCGTGTCTACCTACTACTGTATTATCGTTAGCTGAAGTAGCTTGATACAAAGCATTTACACCTATTGCAACATTATATGTACCTGTTGTACTAGATTGCATTGCACCTGAACCCATAACTACATTTGAAAACCCTGTAGTGAAAGTTGTCCCTGCATTATAACCAACTGCTGTATTGTTAGATGCTGTGGTGTTTGCTGTTAAAGCACTCTTACCTACAGCGACATTAGAAACGCCTGTAGTATTAGCATATAAAGCAAGTGAACCCACTGCGACATTGTTACTTCCTGTGGTGTTTATTGCCATAGCATCAGAACCTAATCCAACATTAAGAGTGCCAGAGGTGTTTGATGTCATAGCACTCATGCCAACCGCAGTATTATTATTTGCTGTGTCCAGTGCACCTAAAGTAGCAACACCTATTGCCACATTTCCACCGCCAGTTGTAAGAGCATCTAAAGCCTGTTCGCCAAATGCAACATTAAAATCTCCTGTTGTTAAAGCTGCAAAAGCAGTTGTTGAAACTGCGGTGTTGTAATCAGCAGCATTAATAGTGCCTGTGCTATTAGAGCCGAGCATTATAGAGTTAGTGCCAAAGGTTTTAAATGTAGGTCCTCCAGCTACTTCTTCCCAAGCTACGTTACCACTTCCGTCTGCTGTAAGCACATATCCATCTGTTGCATTGCCTGAAGCTAATGCTGATGAAACTACATTAAATGTTGCTTTTGTTGTTGCCATTTGTTTTTATCTCCTGCCTGAAGGTATAAAGTCTACGTAAAGACCGTTAATTGTATAAGGTGCTTTAGTATCATCACTTATAAATGTAAAATTATTACTGTGTCCACTGCCTTGTAGTGGCACTCTAATTAAAGGATTGTTACCACCACCAAATACTGTCGTACCAAAAATACCATCTCCAAAGATAGCAGGTGGATTAATCGTTCCTAAATCAAAAGGTGCTACGGGTTGAGGTGTATCTGTGTTACCATAGTCAAATCTAACTTGAACATCTGGTTCTACGACACCTTCTGCACTTGCAGATACCTTTACAAAGTGTAAAGTTTTTAAAGTACCTAAATCTCCGTAATCATAGTTTGGTGTAGCGTATCTTGCTAAAATGGAAGAGCCATCAAAGTTATTACCTGTATCGTGATTATACACGTAACCTGCAGTAGAACCGTGATAATATTTTTCCACACCATCTTCGTTAAATGCTGAACCAACCTCAGTAACTTCTATTCCTCTTGTTTCTCCCCACTCAAATCCGTTGGGTCTTAATGTTCCTATGATACCTCGTTGTTGGTTTTCCGAGACTGTTGTATCTGTATAAAATAATCTGTATTGTGATTTCTCACGTATAACAACACTACTAATAATATAACTATTAATGTTGTTTGCAAGGTCTGTGAGTAATGGCTGTATAGATTTACTAACAGTTCCTAACTCAACGTCTCCAATCCTTGCAGTACCAGCAACTGTTCTCAGTCCGTCTGGTGCTAAAAAGAGAAGGTCACCACCTATCTCTTGGATACTGTAACCACTTAAACATCCAATGTTCTTGGCTACAGGTACAACTATCGGTGTACCATTTATATCTTGTAACTTAAATATACTATTCTCACAAAATATAAAGAGTTCATTACGGAAGCTTTTTAATCCTACTATCTGGTCTGATAAGGTTATAGAACCTGAACCAGTACCACTAAAGTCTGTAGGGTCTAGAAGTTTACTATAAAATACAGTACTTAGATTATCTTCTACACCTGCAACAACTAAATGTTTATCGTGTATCTCACCATGTGTTGCAAACTTAGTACCTGTTACAGTAGACTCACCGCTAAAGTATGTCCTACTGTTAATGTTAGCACCCGTACCTTCCATTCTAAAGTAGTAAGGTTTGTTTGCTCCATCACAAATAACAAGCATACCATAGTCATAGTCTGGTCCTTCAAACAAAGAAAAACTTATTTGACCTTGTGAAGTTCTTGCTAATGTACTACGACCTGTAAAGGCTGTATAATCGTCTCCACTACTAGCTACTGAACTTCTACTTACGTTTAACCAGCTTGTACCATCTTGGCTAAAGTAAATACCTGTAGATGCACAAGCTATAACGCCATCAGCATAAGGTATAACTCCTAGTATATTTGTTGTGCTACCTGTTACTTGTGCACTTCCAAACTTACTAAAACCATTAATACGTCTGTATCCACCCTCAATAGAGACTTCAAAGTTACGAAGTTCTTGAGCTACACCGGGGCTTTTAAGTAAATCAATCGCATTGGAAGATTTTACTAAGCCACCAGCACAAGCTACTGTATAGGGTTGTGATGCTGCCATAAATTAAAAGTATCTTCTATCGTCTGTCATTGTACGAGGAGTTGGGTTTACCAAGTTAGACTTCATAGCCCTCATCGCTTTCTTATAATCATCCATAGCAAACGCTGCTTGTTGTGGAGATTCTTTAAACTGCCATATGTAATATCTTGTTTTAGCAGTTATAACATTCGTGTATTGTTCGGGGAAGACAACTGTGTCTCCGTGTGCTGTAAGCTTTGTAGGCTTATCAAATGCGTAGAAGTGTATGTTGTATACTTTATCAGGTATTGGACTAACTCCAAACTTTCTAGCATCTGGTGATTTAATTACAAAACTAGGCTCACCATAAGCTTGACCATCTGCATCATCTGAATTTTCACTATCTCTATAATATCTTTTCCAATCAGCTAAGTTTAAAAACTTTAATCCCTTTGAGACAAAAGGAGCTGATTCACCACTAACGTTAATGGTTGTTAAATAAAAATCATCCCAATCTATCGAACCGTAATCATCTGCGATGCTTGAGCTACTTTCTTTTAGTTCGTACCATCTAGTACCAGCTACTGTAGCTACCGTCACGTTTCCATAGAAGGGGTCAGTTGCACCACTTTCACCTGCTGTGAGGAATGGTAACTGGGGTTCTTCATTTGCTATATCGAATATAGACTTGTTAATGGCATCCTTGACAAACTGTTGGAGTCCTACAGCACTTGAAAAGTTTGCAGAAGTCAATGGTATTTCATTGAGTTCTCTTAGTACTTCGTTAGTTAAATCTAAATATGTTGTTGCCATTTATAATCCTAAAAAAGAGGAGGAGTCCGAAGACTCCCCCAAAGGTTGACTAGTTAGTCAATACCGTAGAAAGCACTTACAATCGCTTCATCTCTTAGTACTTTCGCACCATAAACATGAAGACCTCTAACGATATCACCGAAAGAACTTGGGTCTCTTAAGACTTCAGTTGAAGTGATAGATTGAGCAGTAGCAGTAGATGAAATATGTCCAGCCAAACATTTACCAGCAGCATTAGTTGTTGCAGCAATGTTGTTTGATTTGTACATGTTAAATCCACGCAGTTTTCCACTTGAGACTAAACCATTTCTGATTGAGCCTTGTCCTGCATTGTAGTCTACTGACAACAATTTAGAACTAGATTGTCCTAGAACTTCGTAGAATTCAGGACTTGCAACAAACCAACGACCTTCTTCAGGTACGTTCTGTTCGTCTAATAGTCTTGACATTCTAGCCATAAGGTCTAGTGGGTCTGTTTCAGAACCACCACTACCGATGTCAGCAGCACCAGAGCCGTCAAAGACTCCTGCTCCTAAATCAGTTGCACTGTCAGCACCTAAAATGTGATTGGGTGATGAAGCTGAACAACCAGCAAACATGACAGCTAATACAGCAGCATCATATGAATCTTTCAATGCATATGCAGCAGCAGAAGAAGCTACCTCTTTGAAGTTGACGTGTGACATTTTAGTCTCAATATCATCTACGATGAATTTGAAAGCTTTAGCACTATCAACAACAAGAGATGTCTCTTGGTCTGTTAGTTTGGTTGCAGTAGTATCACTACCTCTTGTGTAATCTGACACAGAGATAGTAGGTTCTTTGATAATCTTTACAGAGTCTCCATAAGCAGTAATCTCACCGGCATAGTCGGTGTTAGTAATAGCTTCGACAACCGAAGATTTCCTAAAAAAGTTTAAAACCTTTTTAGAATAAATCGAAGGTAAGAAGAAACTATTAGTTTGTCCTGCGACAGAGTTTGCAAAGTTAGCATCGGTATCAGTTGAGGGTTCAAAATATTGAGCCATTTGATATTCTCCTAAGTTTGTAAATTAATAATTATGATTTTGCAATTCTGCCTTCTTGCATGGCTTGACTTATCTCAGCTTCGTGCTTGTCAAATTCAGCCATCGACATACTTGCAATCTCCTTTTCAGTCCAAACTCTTTCCTGCTTTGGTTCTACACTAGTTGTTTTAGTGGAAACCATATCAGCAGCAGATTTCTTGGACTGTTTAGAACGTGACTTCTTCGGTGCAACATCCATACCAATATCTTTCTTAAATAAATCTAAAGCTCTTGAAGCTAGGTCAGCATCGTCAGCATTGTTGTATACCCAATCTTGGATAGACTTTGGCTGCTCTTTAGCCCAACCGTGAAAATCATCGCTGTTGCGAATATCTTCAAAATCAGGATGCTTATCCATCAATCGCTTTTCAGCATCTTTACGAACTAGTTCTTGCTCACGAGTCTGTAGTTTTTCTAGCTTCTCTCTTAAGTCTTTAGATTTCTCTTCAGACTGTAAATGAGAAACAGTTTCTACAACTTCGTAGACATCAGGATACTCTTCTCTAAACTTTTCAAGTTCTTCTGGAGATTTAGGAGCAACATAGCTTGGTCTGTTATTAGCAGCTTCATCTAGTAGCTCTTGTTCTCTAGACTTAAATTCATTTAACTTAGAGTCATAATGCTTTTTCAAGTCGTCATAGCGTTTCTTGTAGTCTGGTCGCTTGTAAGGTTCGTCTTTTGGAGTCTTCTCTTTAGCTTCCTGTTCCACAGGTTCTTCTATGTCAGCTTCCTTTTTTGCTTTGGGCTTTTCGAAAAAAACTCCGTTTGCATCTTGGAAACCTATTTCGTCTTCAGTATGCCATGATTTATTCATATTGTAAGGATTGGCATTTTCCTCTTGTACTTCTGTAGTCATATTCTTCTCCTACGGGGGCTTCGTTCACAAGGTAGCTCTATGTCGACTAGAGGGCTTGTATGTAAAGGTAGCCTTTCGGTTTATAAAATGATAGGGTGCTTATGACATAAGGTAGCCCTACCGTTAAGTTTGTTTAGCTTCTAACGTGCCTTTGGTCAGGGTCAAGCATCATTTTAGATTTAACACCTTTCGATATTTCATCTTCATCTATAATACCTTTCCCACCGTTGTCTACTGTTTCTTTAACAACTCGAACCTGTGGTTCTTTCTGTTCTTCAACAGGTAGTACAACTCTTTCCTCGGGCTTACCGCCTTCAGCTAAACCTTGCCTTTCTTCTGCTTTCATTTCTGCATCTTTCATCATTGCCATTAAGTTGTCGGCTCCGATTTCTTCTACAGCTTTAGCAGTAAAGACAAATTCTCCATCAGATAACCTTGCGGGTATGCTGTCAGAGACTCCTGAACCCGGACCTTCAACAGGACCAGACCCAGCAAATTCTTGTGCAACGTCTATAACTTTATCAAATATCATTGATAGTTGTTCGTTGTCTTGTAACTGTGACATTAGATAGTCTTCTTCTTCGCTATCTAATGCTTCATCTAAAATAAAATCTAAGTATTCATCTTCCATTGTTTCGTCTGACTCCATAGGAGTTTCTGAAAGCATGTCTTGTTCTTCAGGAAGAGAAGATGGTTCGTCCATCATTGTTTCGTAATCTTCGTGTGTAGCACCGGGCATTACAGTCCCATCAGGCATCGTATGAGTAGGCATATCATCTTCTAATAAAGAGCCACCCTTTACTTTATTTACTCTTACAGGTCCTCCTTCAGCATATCCCATATAACTTGCAATTTTATCTAATCTAGGATTTTTAAAAACTTTTTTATCTATTTTATCTCCTACTTTTTCTCTTGCAATAACACCTGTGATTTCTCCATTTTTTCCATACATAAGTTCATAGTTTTGCATACCATCACGAACTAAATCATCAACACTTCCTTCGGTGTATCCATGTTCTTTTAAAAATCTTTCAGTTTCGGCATGTGAAAACTTATCAGAATTTTTCATTCCTGAAAGATATTCATAAGACTTTCCATACTTTATTTTAGGAGCTTTGGTTGCTTTTTTAGAAACCATTTTTGCAACAATAGCACCTATTCCATATTGTTGTCTATCATCTTCTAATAAATTCATATTTCCTCTTTTCTGTTTACTGCTTCCTTAACCTGTTCCGGCAACTGCTCTAGGCGTACCAGAGAATTGATCTTCCCCTGCAACCGGAACATTTCCGATTCCGATGTTGCCACCGCCAGTGCCTGTAGGTCCAAGGTCTTGAGGTTGTGCAGGTGTTCCTGCAAGACTTCCCATACCTCCGGGTTGTTCACTATTGGGTTGAGCTTCCTCGCCAGTTGTTTGTCCAACATTTTGCATTCCTATTATCTGTGCCATGATAGCTGCTTCTTCAGGATCGTTTAAAACTTCATCCGGGTCTAAGTCTAAGCTATAAGCAAGTTCACTAATCAGTTTAGAAATCTTAACAAACGGAGCAACCGCAGGATTCTGTACAGTTTGTAAGAAGGTAGTAAGTCTTTGACTTCTTACTTCTTTCTGCATTAAGCTGTTTGTTCCAGTAGCTTTAACTTCTAAATCACCTTTGACATCTAGACCACCCTCAAAGAACTGCATGTTCCAT
>ENA-UZWZ01001326-UZWZ01001326.1-metagenome-genome-assembly--contig:-Day-4-25m-contig-1326_pt1 | contig 22372 bp, 20 predicted proteins | sample MGYA00260346_ERZ794906 | MGnify/ENA metagenome assembly ERZ794906 | reverse complement strand
ATGTGAACTTAGGCGCAATCTTAGACGCGGCACCGAAGGCCTCGTGATCTAACACATCAAGATATTCCCAGACTGTACGCGACGCATCTTCGAAATTTATCGCAGATGTATTCCAATCTTCCATCGGTGTGGAATTCCGTTTGTCCGCATCTACTTCGATCAAGTGCGAGTTTTTCAACAAGACCCGCCCTCCCTGTAGGTTTTCGCCTCTACAGACTGGACTTCTCCGGGCAACAGAGCGGTTCTGTCATTGCGCCATGACCCATTCGCATGCGCCGCCCAGATTGCGCGAGCTCTATTCAGTAGCAGAGGGATGTTTCCGCCCGTCAACTGAGGGATCGGACATGGCCATTTCAACCGAACAGCGCAAAAGCCAAGTCAATGCTGGAGCCATCAGGCGCAAAACGAAGAGTGACCCTCTGATCAAACTGATTCGATCTCATCGAGGGCTGATACAATCCCTCTCGCAGACATTCGGCTTTGGGGTACAAGGCACAGATTAACTACGAAAGCACCACCGCTGAAGGGTTGGAAACTCTAAGTCCACAACCGTTCACCAAACCGTGGGAACTCCACCTCCAATACATAGCGCAAATGGCGATCTGTATGAACCAAGTCAGAGATGCAGGTCAAAGGCTTGGCTAGCCAATAATTCAGGATGCGCCATCAACGGCGCACCTACTTTCCTAGTGCGATTTGATCGCATTTCTAAAAATCGACCTCAATTGCAATTCCCTTTTGGACAGCGAGATCAACTACGCTAGACGCGACTGCCAAGTCCTGAAGGCCAACACCGGTTCCGTCAAACAATGTAATTTCGTCATCCGATTGGCGCCCGGCGTGCGTCCCATTGATTACGGCACCAAGCTGAGAAATGTCGCCTTCTTTAATCAATCCCTGAGAAACTGCATGCTGTGCTTCCCCGATCGAAATTGACTGGGCCACTTCATCTGTGAAGACAGTGGCCTTCGCCAAAAGAGCAGCCTCAACCTCTTGCTTGCCCTTCGTATCAGTTCCCATGCATGCAAGGTGGGTGCCCGGCGAAACATGATCAGCCAGCAATGAGGGACTAAACGCAGAAGTGATCGAAATGATGACATCGGCCTCTTGCATGCCCTCCAACTCGACGGGCTGAAATGGGATGTTTGCTTCAGTCGCAATGGCTTCTATATTCGAAAGCATTTCGGGATGATAATTCCAGCCGATAACTTTTTCGAAGTTGCCGTTTTCCAAAGCTGAACGGAGTTGGAAAGTCGCTTGGTGACCAGCTCCAATCATGCCCAAAACTCTACTGTCTTGGCGCGATAGGTGTTTGATCGAAACGGAAGAAGCCGCCGCCGTTCTGAGGGCTGTCAAAAGGTTACCCCCGACCATGGCGCTTACTTTCCCTGTGTCGGGGTCGAACAAAAAGACAGTTGACTGATGGTTAATTAATTCGCGCTTTTCCAGATTATTTGGCCAATAACCACCCGCCTTCAATCCCAGGGTCAATCCGGCGCGATCAAAGCCGCCCTTGAAACCATACAATGCGTCTTCATGACCGATTGCCTCACGGACAACAGGAAAATTGTAGGCATCTTTTGCGGCCATTGCGGCGAAAACAGATTCTACTGCATCAAATGCAGCGGAGCGGGTCATAAGATCAGCGATGTCGCGTTCGGGAACGATAAGCATTCTTTTCTCCAGTGAGTTAATTGCCCGTGCATTTACGGAAGGGTGGATAAACGCACGGGCGGAAGCTAGCCTTTGACGGACCAGAATTTGGTCAACTAGTTAGTAAGCGCGACCGCGTGCAGAAACTGGCCAAACCGTTTCGACTTTTCCATTTCGTACACCGACGTACCAATCATGTACGTTGCATGTTGGGTCGCAGTGGCCCGGAACAAGTTTTAGCTTTTCATTGATTTTCAATGCGCCGTTCGGGTCGGCAACTACACCGTGTTCATCGGAGCACTTGAGGTATTCAACGTCATCGCGCCCATACACAAACGGCAGTCCTGAATCCACCGACTGAGCCTTCAGGCCAGCGTCGACGATTGCTTTATCTGCCTTTGAGTGGCTCATAACTGTCGTTAAGAGAAAGAGTGAATTTTCCCATTCACCATCATCAATACGTTTGTCGTTTTCATCCAAAATACGGCCGTAGTCCGCATCCATGAATGCGTAAGAACCGCACTGAAGTTCGTTATAAACGTTTGATGAGCTTTCGAAATAATACGAACCGGTTCCACCGCCACCTACGATCTCACATTCAAGGTCATTGCTTTTTAGACCCTGAACCGCATCGGCAACTTGGTCGATTGCAACGTCCAGTTTCTCTTTGCGATCAGCATAGAGATCCATATGTTGCATCGCACCTTGATAGGCTTGGATCCCAGCAAATTTGAGACTGGGAGCAGCATCAATGAGTTTTGCGATATTCACGACATCCTGGGTTGTGGTCACACCACAACGCCCTGCGCCACAATCAATTTCGACCAGGGCTTCTAATTCTGTTCCCGCTTCAACGGCAGCAGCGGATAGGGCCGCAACATTTTCAGGATCATCGACACAAACTAGAATGCGAGCGCCGAGTTTGGGCATCGCTGCAAGGCGCTTAATCTTAGCCGGATCCGTAACTTGGTTTGAAATCATTACATCTTTGATGCCGCCACGCGCAAATACCTCAGCTTCAGAAACCTTCTGACAGCAAACACCGCATGCAGCGCCTAGGTCTTGTTGAAGCTTCAGTACATCCACCGACTTGTGCATTTTGCCGTGAGCTCTGTGACGCATTCCGTTAGCGATGGCGTAGTCGCCCATTTTCTTAACGTTGCGCTCAAGCGCATCCAAATCCAGTACTAGACATGGAGTTTGAATATCAGATTCATCCATTCCTGGTTTTGCAGGGATATCAAATCCCACTTCGAATTCGTCGAGACTGCTAAAGTCTTTCATGTCTATTTCCCTTCCTTATTTTACCTATTGTATTCGCTAGGGCCTTTTTTAGGTCGCACCGATCCATGGCAACTTGTCCAAATCGACATTGCCGCCCGTGATCACCAAGCCAACGCGCTTGCCCCTAAAGACTTCACGATTTTTGAGAATAACGGCCAATGGAACTGCGCTTGATGGTTCCATAACAATCCTTAGGTGCTTCCAAGTCAGCTTCATTGCATCAATGATTTCTTGCTCGGATGCGGTGTAGATTTCGCTGACGTGGTTGGATACGAAATGCCACGTGAGATCCTTCAGTGGCACCAATAGACCGTCGGCAATAGTTTTTGGCGCATCGTCAGCGATAATGTGACCAGCCTTAAAGCTGCGATAGGCATCGTCAGCTTGCTCAGGCTCGGCAGCAAAAATATGCGTTTCCGGTGCAAGTTGTGAAGCTGTTAAGCAGGTACCAGATATCATGCCACCCCCACCAATCGGAGCAACGATCGCATCCAGCCCATCGGTTTGCTCGAGGAATTCCTTGGCGCAGGTCCCTTGTCCAGCGATTACACGAGGATCATTGTAGGGGTGAACGAAATCACCTCCGGACTTTTCTTTAATTACCGCAAAGGTTTCTTCTCGTGACGACGTTGAAGGCTCACACTCAGTGATTCTTCCCCCATACCGGCGAACCGTATCCTTCTTCGCATCCGGTGCAGTGCGCGGCATAACGACATTGCAAGGAATTCCGCGTTTCATTGCCGCGTAGCTCAAGCAAGACGCGTGATTGCCCGATGAGTGTGTCGCAACACCTTTCATTGCTTGTTGGTCGTTAAGTCCGAAAACTGCATTAGTCGCGCCTCGTACTTTGAATGCACCTGGTTCTTGAAAGTTTTCACACTTGAAGAAAAGATTCGCGCCCGACAGCTCATTCAAATAGTCAGAGGTTCGAACTGGCGTACGACGAATGAAGGGCTCAATGCGCGAATGCGCAGCCAACATGTCGTCATACGTTGGTATGATAAATCCTTGTTCGCTCATCATGCAGCATCCTGCTGAGCGACAACGGTGTTTCCACGGTAGAAATCTTGCGCAGCGGCCACGCCTGATCCAAGTTCGATGTTTAGTCCAAGGTCTGCCATGCACATTTCAGCTGTAGCAATTCCCGATAAGGTCATTACGTCGGTAAGACTGCCAAGGTGACCTATCCGGAAGACCTTACCGGCAACCTCTCCAAGACCTACACCAAAGGCTACTCCGTACTTAGATGCCGCGTGTGTAACGATCTCAGTTGCATCAAAGCCTTCTGGAGTGCGAATTGCACTCACAGTGTCTGAATACACGGATGGGCTAGTTGCACATAGCTCAAGACCCCATGCCCGTACTGCCGCGCGCACGCCTTCAGCGATGCGATAGTGGCGCGCAAAGACATTCTCCAAGCCTTCTTCAAGCAACATCTTGCAAGATTCGTTCAGACCATTCAGCAACCCTACGGCAGGAGTATATGGGTAAGCATTGACCTGATAACCTTTTGACATGTCGTGAACATCAAAAAATGTTCTCGGAAGTGATGCCGATCTAGTGGCTTCCATTGCACGAGAACTAAACCCGACGATTGCCAGCCCTGCAGTAAGCATAAAGCCCTTCTGAGAACCGGTGACTGCAACATCGACGCCCCATTCGTCCATGCGAAAATCCATGGAGGCGATGGAGGACACACCGTCCACAAACAACAGCGCTGGGTGACCAACAGCATCCAATGCTTTCCTCACGGCGGCAATGTCTGACTTTACGCCGGTTGCTGTTTCGTTGTGAGTTGCGAGAACCGCTTTAATCTTGTGATCTTTGTCAGCTGAAAGAATTTTAGCGTATTTGTCTGCAGGTAAACCGTCACCCCATGCAGTCTCGACTACTTTGACGTTAAGGCCATGACGATTGCACATATCAATCCACCGATGGCTGAACATCCCGTTGCGCGCAGCGAGAACGCTGTCTCCCGCAGAGAGAGTATTTGTGAGCGCAGTTTCCCAACCGCCAGTTCCCGTTGAAGGAAAAATGAATACTTCAGCAGTCTCGCTCTTTAGAATTTTGCGAACGCCCTGTCGCGCGGGATGCAAAATCTGACCGAACAACGGGGATCTGTGGTCGATCGTCGGCATATCGCATGCCTTGCGAAGGCTCTCTGGGATGTTTGTCGGACCAGGGATGAAAACTGGGTTCTGAAAGCTCATGGAAGTCTCCTTTTGTCTTACCGGAGACTTTACGTGGCTCTACATAATTTTAAAATTTTTTTGAAAAATGATTTCATTTTCCGAAATTCAATTATATTTCTTTCTTGTCAGGTAGTTACATTTTTCATATTGTGAAATTGTTTTTCATATTTTGCTGTAGAGTTTACATGGATAATCAAGAGAGTATCAAAAATAGTAATCGAAAGACCCGAGGCCGACCCCGCGATTGGCACGATAAGACGGCCCAGAACACAATTAAGTCATTGGATCGGGCTATGGCTGTCTTTGAGTATCTAAGTAAATCGCAAGGCAAGTCGCTTTCAACAATTGCCGACGAGTTGGATCAATCCCCCGCGACTGTTTACCGAATACTGATAACCCTAGAAGGCCGTGGCCTTGTTGAGTTTTCCGGAGATGAGCAACTTTGGTTCATCGGACCCCAGTCGTTTGTCATTGGCTCCAGGTTTTTGCGAAGAACCAGTCTAGTTGATCGCTCACGGCCAATTCTACGCAAACTCATGGAAACAACTGGTGAGACTGCAAATCTGGGAGTCGAAAGAGATGGTCTTGTCCTATTTCTGACCCAAGTCGAAACGCAGGCTAACATTCGGGCGTTTTTTGCGCCTGGAACGCTTTCAGATATGCATGCATCAGGGATCGGAAAGGTCTTGTTGGCATTTATCGAGCATTCTCGGCTTGGACGGATGATGAGCACTTTGAGGCTTGAATCTTATACAAATCGAACGATTACGAGTTTGGATGCATTGAAGGAGGATTTGATCAAGATCCGTACTCGCGGGTATTCAGTGGATGATGAAGAGAAAAATTCCGGTATGCGTTGCATCGCTGCGCCAATCTTTGATGTGAACCAAGAAGCCATAGCTGGTATTTCAGTTTCGGGGCCAAGTAGCCGCGTGACCCAGGGCAAGATCGAAGCTTTAAGCCGACCCGTGATGGAGGCGGCCCAGGAGCTTACGTTGGCGATCGGAGGAGAGCCGCCGCATGCCCTTTAAGTCAAATTGGCGGCGCCTCATCGCGCTTTTCAAGAATTTAAGGGCTGCGCTACGATCTCGGCGCTTCGTGACATAGATTTCCAGCACTTCACCTTCGTGATCTATGGCCCGCCAAAGATAGTGTCGCTCACCGTTAGTTTTTGAAAACCCTCATCAAGGTGCCACTGCCAGTTAGAGTAACACCTGACCTGTGCCCCAAGTTCCCTCCAGCCTTGCACAAAGAGAGTGGAGATCGAACGAAATTATCACCGCAAAGCGAATGATTTCTGGGCTATTTTTAAAGTAGCGGAATGGGGTGCGATGTATTGTCCGGCGAGGATACGAGACCGCCCTGCACCACTCAAGTCAGCTTTAGCAACATGGCCTAACTCTTCAGCGTATCGCAGTATCCGCAGTTTGCGTTGAATCTCGCGTTGATCCTTGTTCATGAACATCTCCTTCTTCCCAAACCTGGGAAGTTAAAGGAAATGTCCCGCGAGTAACGGCAAATCTACATGGCACCGTTTTGAGAGACTGCGCCCCTAATTGAAGTGGTTTAAAACTGAGGAGTGGACGGAGACGAACTTCTGCAACGTCCGCGTTCGTCGGAAGTGGGACATTGCTCGTTCTCTTCGTCGAAACGGGATATGAGAATTCTCCCCTCTGTTGTTTTTCGACGCCCAGTTTCTATTTCTGAGCGTTCCCGGCAACCTTCATAGCATCGCCGCACGATCGCAGCTTGTCCGTGACGATGACTTCCGGAAAACCATATCGTTGAATAGCTTTCCAAGATCTCCCCTTCGTAATCAGGCGCGCGCCGGAGGTAATGATGCTCTCCGTTGATCTTCACAAAATCCTCGTCCAGGTGCCACCATAAAGCAGACCCTCAACGTTTCGAAGCGACGTTTGGTTGTCCTCTTGCCCGTAACTGAGAGCCGTCAGTCATTCTGTTTCGCGATTGACGCGACCTCATAAAGGGTATGGCGGATCTCGCCAACAAATAGGGGGACAAAATTCTCCAAGTCATCGCGGGCGGCATATCGGATCTCGGATTGCAACGCGTTATCCAAATTGGCGCGGGTTTCGAAACCAAGCTCGAAAGTCAAGTAATAGGGCGGCTTGGCGTCGCCCCAGGGCACGCCTTTGAGATAGCGCAGAGACGCAAGCCCCGGGTATTTCGCTACCATGGGCAAGTGAGTATTTTCGACATGATTATCGAAAACCTGTCGGTTCTCGTCGGCGACAGTTCCCAAGTAGTGCGCGCAAAGTACAAACATAGTGTTCCCCTGATTTCGGCCCACGGATCGCTGTCAGGCGATCTCGAAGACCCCATCCAATTCCACCGGCACGCCAAGCGGTAAAGAATTCACGCCCACGCCGACTCTTGTGTGCTTGCCGTTTTCGCCAAAGACTTCGGCCATAAGGTCCGAAGCCGAGTTCATCACCCGCGGATGATCCAAAAAATCGGGGGTGCAATTGAAAAAAGCGTTCAGCCGGATCACCCGTGTCACCCGATCCAGATCGCCACCGCAGGCAGCCTTGAGCTGAGCCAACACGTTAAGCGCACAAAGACGGGTTGCCGCCTCGCCCTCCTCGACGCTCAGATGGTCCCCGAGGCGCCCGATATATTTCACCTCACCATCTGCCAATGTGACCTGCCCGGCAATGGTGACATGGTTTCCGCTTACCACATACGGGAGATAGCTAGCCACCGGCACAGGCGGCGTTGGAATGGTAATCCCCAATTGCGCAAGGCGAGCTTCAATCCTGCCTGTCATCTGATCCTCCTCAAAGCTGCTGACGAAATGTCAGAAAGGCTGTCCGCTTCAGTGAACGGGATGCAGATCAATATGACAAATTCAAAAAGCTGGCCCAATAATTAGCTGATTTCATAAATCCGGCGGTGGGCTAGTTGACCGTTTTGGGAAGTTTGGCGCGCAGGGCTTCCCAAACCCGGCGGGCGCTGGCCGAAAACGGCTCGTTGCGTCGGCGGATAAGGCATAGTTCCCTGTGAACTAACGGGTTGATCAGGGGTTGGAAAACGAGGTCGGGGTCCCCGGCACCGGGAGCTGCAAGTTCCGGCAGAACGGTCACCCCAAGACGCACACGCACCATTTCCAGCAGGGTCACCATCACCAGAACCTCGCCTGCGGTCGTGTCAAGCAGGTCATCCAGTTCGGCTGTGTTGTGCAGCCGCACGTGAACTCCGGTGTCGGGGGCCAGAATGAACAATCGGCCAGGATCGATATCGTACCACGAAACCGGCGCGTCAACATTGGCAAGTGGGTCATCCTTGCGACACACCAAACCAAACTGGTCCTTTGTCAAAGGCACGTATTCCAGTTCGGGATAGTCGAACCATTTATTGGAGATACCGAAATCAACTTTGCCATCACGCACCTGACGGTGCAGACCCCGCGCATTGTCGTCGCGCAGTACGATATTGATATCGCGGTGCCTTTCATGGAACTCCTTCGTGAAATCTGGAAGAAGCCGGATCGCTACCGAAGGAAGAACCGCAATGCGGACACTGCCGCTCGACTGCGAAGCTGACAGTCGCATAGCGGTCACCAGGTGATCGAAATCAGCGACGATACGCTTGGCCTCAGTCAGAAACCTCTCGCCATCGCTGGTCATCTGAACCAGCCGTGTCGTGCGCTGTAGCAGTGTGACACCCAGATCTTCTTCCAACTGCCGCATAGTGACGGTCAGCGAGGATTGCGACAAAAGCATACGTTCAGCGGCGCGGGTGAAATTCCCAGCCTCCGCTATGGCGATGAATACCCTCAGATGGCGCAAGTTGATGGCGGATTTCTGTGGCACGATGGTCACCTCAATTAATACATCAGAATGAATAATACTCTCGATTTTTGAATTTCTCAAATCAATCGGGTTTGTGTCTGATGAACTTGCGCATCTCAAGACCAAAACCAGGCAAACGGATCTGCGCAGATCGTGTTGCCATCGGAGCCACTGATGACTGCCACAGAATTCTTTCGTGACCGCGCCGCGAGCCCTGCCGTCGCACTGCCTGACGCGCAAACCGTGTTGAGCGTACGGCACTGGGATGACCGCCTGTTCTCCTTTCGGCTAACCCGGTCAGGCAGTTTCCGCTTTCGTTCGGGCGAATTTGTCATGATTGGCCTGCCGGGCGACAACGGCAAACCAATCCTGCGGGCTTATTCGATTGCCTCACCGTTCTGGGACGAGGAACTGGAGTTCTATTCGATCAAGGTGCCCGGCGGGCCGCTGACTTCGAGGCTGCAGAAATCCGCCCGGGCGATCAGGTCATCGTCAAGACCAAGCCAACCGGCACTCTGGTGCTTGATGCCCTGCTGCCCGGCAAGCGGTTGTGGATGCTGTCGACTGGAACCGGTGTGGCCCCCTTTGCCAGCCTGATGCGCGAGCCGGAAAGTTATGAGAAATTCGATCAGGTCATCCTGACCCAAACTTGCCGCAAGCTGAGCGAACTGGATTATGGCAAGCATCTGGCCGACACTCTGCCGAACGATCCGTTGGTTGGCGAAGAGGCGGTGAAAAAGTTCCGCCGCTACGCCACGACGACCCGTGAACCTTCCGAATATATGGGGCGTATCACCGATCTGATCGAAAACGGCAAGATCTTCGACGATCTCGAGCTGCCCGCCCTTGATCCGGCGGTGGATCGGGTGATGATCTGCGGTTCGATGGCGCTGAACGTGGGCCTCAAACGCATCCTTTACGAGCGCGGCTTCACAGAAGGTGCCAACAGCCGACTGGGCGAATATGTCATCGAAAAGGCCTTTGTCGGATAACCTGCCTCGCGCCGAGCACAAGGTTTATTGCCAAATGGCTCAGCCGCCTTCGCCCGGCATCTCCAAAAAGTACTTCTTGAGCTTGCCTTCCTCGCCATCACGATCGTTAGCCTCGGGCAGCGGATCCTTCTTCGAAACGATCACTGGCCAAAGCTCGGAATACTTGCGGTTGAACTCGACCCAACTCTCGGCCTCCGGCTCGGTATCCGGCCGGATAGCGTCGGCTGGGCATTCCGGTTCGCAAACACCGCAATCGATGCATTCATCGGGATGGATCACCAGCATGTTCTCTCCCTCGTAAAAACAATCGACGGGGCAGACCTCGACGCAGTCAGTGTACTTGCAGGCGATACATTTGTCGTTGACGATATAGGTCATTGCCTGCCCTACTGCGCTGCTTGGACGGTGGTTTCAACCGTGTTTTCGGCAAATTTTTGCTGTGACTTCAGCGCCGACTCCTTGTCGGTGGTCATGGTGATTGCATCGAAAGGGCAGACATTCAAACAAAGCTCGCAACCGATGCAGGTGTCGGGTGCGGTCTGAATATAGTCCTTCCCCTCTTTCAGAGAATCGTAAAAACACATGCGGGTGCAGATATTGCATTTGGGGAACTTGCATTTGTCATGGTCGATCAGCGTATAGACCGGTTCGACGGCAAATAGCTCTGGGGCGGTCGTCAGGGCTTTTCTTGATGCGATTCCGTGAATCGAGGCCACATCCGTATAGCCATGATCGTCCAAAAACCGCTCCATGCCTTCGATTACTTTTGGCAGCCATTCGATCCCCTTGAGCATCAAGACTGATCCAACCTGCATCGCGCGCGCGCCGCTCATGATGAACTCGATGGCATCACGCCAATCAAAAATCCCGTTCGAGCCCGAGATGTGGCATCCGACCTCGCGGTAAACCTCGTTGATCCAACGCTGGGTAATGTACTTGGCCCATGGCCCACCGACCCCTGCCGGGCCGTCGATATAGGGCTGGGCGGTTTCGATATCCACGGCAAACCCCACAAAGCGGGAATTGACACCAACACTCGCGGCACCGCTATCTATCGCTGCTTTGGCCACCTCGGTCAGCCGGTTGGTTTCAGGCGACAGCTTGACCATGACGGGAATGTCGACGGCCTCGACAATGGCGCGGGTCACAACGGCGGTGACATCAGGGTCCTGTGCGATCCATATTCCATCCGCACTCTCTCCCATGCCGGCAGGATGCGGGCATTGGAAATTGACCTCGAGCATCGGGACACCGCAATCCTCGCACATCTTCGCCAACTCGATCCAGCCTTGCAGGGTGCCCGACGCGATATTGGCGATGATTGCCGACCCATTGGCCTCAGCATAGGCCTGCGTCTCTTTTAGAATCGAGATCCAATCAGCCGCCGGTTCGCTGACATAGCCAGAGCGCGAGTAGAAAATGAAGGACCGCGGCACCTTACCTTTGATGATGCGCCCCTGGTCATTCAAGATCGCGTATTTCGAGTTCTTCGTCAGCTGCTGCATTCCAGGGATGTCACCGATGGTTTTGGTAATCACGGCGCCGGCACCATAGTCGATGCACTGCTTGATGTTCTCGACACTGTTGCTGGGCTCTGCCGAAGCAACAATGATTGGGTTTTTCAGCGTGATCCCCGAAAATTCAATGCGCATATCAGCCATGTCCGGGCCTCCATAAATAGTGCGTTGGCATCTGAGCTCCATCGGATACGAATTGTCGTGGGCGGAGAAATTCAAAAAAGTTCGGTATCATTGCGTTTTTCGCAACAATCTCAATCTTCGCGCCCGCCGAGTGCTTCTCTGACACAGTCCTCCCCCGGCTGTATGCTTGACGATCAATCTTCGTTTTCAAGTTTGGATGCCCGCGTATTAGGGGATATATTAGGGCTCCCTGCTGGACGGAAATAGCCGCGCCAAACCAATGCCCGTCGTAAGTTTTATCTGAACACTAAGTAAGAACTGGAATCCCCAGTTTCGAAAGTACCGCACAAAGCCGGGAATGCAGGCGCTGGAAAACCATGCCGAATATTTTGCAGTCAAAGAGAATGCTGGGGGTTCGCTCTCTCATCTGGTCGCTGCCGGCGCAATGTGCAGTGAACTGCCGTTGGGGCACATGCAGCAAAAGGCAGAAGTGTACCGCATTCTATGTGTTCGCTAGTGATCCGATTTCGCAGACGCAGCAGAATCCAACCCGAGGGCCGCCGCGCAGCATGGTGCCGCGCAGCATGGTGAGGTAATTGCCAATGGCCGGTATGGGCCGAGGCCTACCCGAACGTCTTACACAACTGCCGGATCCTGTAGGTCGGTTGCAGTTTTGTGAACCAGTTTAAGAACTGCGAGAGGCCGTCGAGCTGGTCTTCGTGTTTTGCATTTGGAAAGAGAAATACTTCGCGCTGGAAGTCAGCGAGCCAAGGGTCCGGCTTCAGGGGTAGCGATGTGACCCGCCTGGACAATTGTGAAGACCGCGAGAAGGCGCGTGGCTTTGTCATCCTTTGGTATGTTGCCTTTCACATTCAACTGGGCTTCTAGTTTGAGCGCCTAAATAAATTGGATGCCTGAGCCTATTTCCTCAAGAAGATAAGGCCGGCTTTAAGTTTCGCAGCCGGCACAGGCACACGGCGGTTCAAGACCGGGAACTCAAGCTTTGCACGATACACACTTAAAAGCCAAGTACCGCGGGCTCTCACCGATCAAGTGGTTCACGCACCAGACGTTGTTTTTGGCCGCCTTAGCGGCAGTATCACAACTTTGAACGGTCTTATCCCCGTTTAGAGACAACGGCGCCTCGTTGTAGGATTATTATCGGTCTCAGTTTGCAAGATTTCCGATGGGGGCAATTTTCTGGGTTGTCCGATTAATGGGCATGCCCAAACACCAAATCAATAACGTTTTCTGAGAATCCCGAGATAGATTGAGTGCAATATCGACATGAACAACAAGCAAGGCGATCATTGCATTTTTCTTTCGAATAGAGCAGAGGCGACCAAACACTTAGATTTTACCGTCCAAAAAGAATTCTTTTAAAAGCGTGAATTCGGCGGCGGCATAAAGACGCTCGAGGAGAAGGCGACAATGCATTTCTTGAAAACAAGTTTGATTTCGACAACGATTATTATTGGATCGGTGCTTCCTTCAACTGCCCAAGTTGTTCCGATTGAATCGGTCGCTGGTTATGAAATCGCTCGAATAGTATCAGCCGACGTGTGCTTTGCCGTCGGGGATTTTAAGTCCGAACAGGGCAAAGATATGGTGATCTCGTACTACCGTGCCAAGACCGGACAACGCTGGCAAGTGGCTGGCTACCTGTCGGCCTTGGATCACCCGGCTGCATCTGACACGCTGTCCATCGTAATTGATGAGGCCTCTACTCTAACCAGAAATGTTGAAATCAGGGATGGTGATTTTATCGTTCCGTTTGAGACCTTGGAAGAGCTGGAGGCCTTTGAGCGCGGTGTTGAAAGCGGAACAACTCTGACACTTGATCTAGAACAGGATAGTTTCAAAATCGACCTTGAGATCTACAGGTCAGCAATTGACGCCACGATCGCTTGTGTCGACGAGATCAAGTAAACGGATAACGCTGTATTTCTAGAACATTGCTTTTGAAATTGTCGTAGCGCCTTCTGCAAGTATCGAGCGAAACTGAACCAGTTTTTCGATGGGGAGGCGACTTGTCGGGCCGTGAGTTGCAAGTGCGCCCACAAAACGCCCTTTGTCGTCGACGATCGGCACGGCGATGGCAACCATACCTTCCATGAACTCCTCGTTATCAATGGCGTACCCGCGTTTTTTTGTTGCGGCGAGTTCTTCAAGCAATGCATCCTCGTCGGTCACCGAGTTCTCCGTTCGAGGATCTAGTTTTAGGCCGCTTACAAATTTTGAGCGTGGCGTTTTGCTTAAACTTGCCATGAACGTCTTCCCGCTTGCGGTGCAATGGAATGGCACGTTCGAACCGCGTGGAAGTTGGACACGAAACGCCCAGTCTGTTTCAACACGATCAAGGTAGTGCATGCCGTTTTCTTGCGGCACTACGAAATTGACCGTTTCACCAGTCTGGCGCGAAACGTCGGTCAGTATTTGATGCCGAGTGACATAAAACTCTGACACGTGCAAAAGGCCCGACCCTATTTGGCGTAGCCGCCGCGTGGGTCGGAATCTCTTGTCATTCGCCTCTCGGGCAAGAAATCCCTCTGTTTCCAGCGATGCCAAGAGGCGGTGAACCGTTTGGTAAGGCAAATTTATTTTTGCATGAACATCCTGAGCTGACATTGCGCGATCGGAATTTGCAAACACTTCGAGGATCAAAAGTGTCCGCAAGTTAGTTGGAATTCGTATTTCGGAGGCCATTTTCATTTTCTTCTTGCTGTAAACATGACTCTTACCTTATACCGATTCTTTGCAAAAACGAGATAAAAAATCTCATTTATTGACAATTTTGGATAAAACTTGAAATTTGACTTCGTTATCATAGGTGCAGGGTCCGCTGGGTGTGCGGTCGCGTCGCGATTAAGCGAAGACGGAAAATACTCCGTCGCAGTCATAGAGGCTGGCCCAAAGGACCGTAATCCGTGGATTCATGTTCCGGTCGGTTACTTCAAAACCATGGGCAATCCAAAGTCTGATTGGCGTTATGTTGCGCAAGCGGATTCCGGCATCAATGGACGTGCAATTCCTTGGCCTCGTGGACGCGTTCTCGGGGGGTCTAGCTCCATAAACGGCTTGCTCTATGTTCGCGGTCAGCATCAAGATTTCGACCATTGGCGGCAGCTTGGCAACGCTGGCTGGTCTTGGGACGACGTTTTGCCTTACTTCAAGCGGGCGGAAACGTGGCATGGAAACGAAGTATCAGAAAGCGCTATACGCGGGCTTGACGGTCCGCTCTCAGTTTCACCAACCGCACTTAAACGAACAGTTGTCGACCACTGGATCGATGCAGCAGTCGCGGCAGGGTATAAGAAAAACCCAGACTACAACGGCGACGATCAAGAGGGTGTAGGGTATTTCCAACTGACCCTGAAGAACGGCAGGCGTTGCAGTTCAGCACAAGCGTATCTTAAGCCAGCAAGAAATCACAAAAACCTATCAATTATCACTGATACTCAGGTTGATCGACTGGTCATAAAAGACGGTCGAGCTTGTGGCGTTGTAACGACTGTAAACGGTAAGAAGGTTGAGATCGAAGCCGCACGGGAAATCATCCTATCGGCTGGGGCCATTGGCTCGCCGCAAATTCTTATGCTGTCAGGAATTGGCTCAGGTAATGAGTTGGCGCCTCTGGGCATCGACGTCGTGAAAGACCTGCCCGGAGTTGGCAAGAACCTACAGGATCACTTGCAAGCGCGTCCGATATTCAAAACTGATCTCAGCACAATCAATATCGAAGTTAATAGCCTCTTCAAGCAAGCAATGATCGGCCTGCAATACGCAGCGACCCGTACCGGACCGATGACCATGGCTGCTAGCCTTGGGACAGGGTTTCTTAAAACGAACCCTGATCTTGAGACGCCAGACATTCAATTCCATATTCAGCCCTTCAGCGCGAACAACGCTGTTGAGGGCACGCACCCATTTTCAGCCTTCACGGCGTCGGTTCTTCAACTGAGGCCAGAAAGTACCGGCCATCTTAAGCTGACATCGGCGAACCCAAATGATCATCCGGCGATCCATCCCAACTACTTGGCAACGACAACCGATCAAGAAACCATCGTCAAAGGCATTCAGATTGCTCGTAAAATTTCCACTTATGATCCGCTCAAGGCGCACATAACCGAGGAATATGCCCCCGGACGCGAAATCGCGATGGACGATGAAGCGGGCACTTTGGAGTGGGCGCGGAACACGGCGGTCACGATCTACCACCCCACAGGGACCTGCAAAATGGGACCCGACAAAATGAGTGTGGTGGACGAACGTTTGCGGGTTCACGGTGTCAAAGGGCTTCGGGTCGCAGACGCATCAATCATGCCAACAATCACATCCGGAAACACCAACGCGCCGTCAATCATGATCGGTGAAAAAGCGTCGGACATGATATTAGAGGACTCCCGCCAATGATGGATCAAGCCCTAGATTTTGGTCAAATTATTGTGGCCGATCTGATTTTATCAGGCGACAACGCCCTGATAATCGGCATGGCCGCCGCCAGCCTTTCGCCAGAGCTCAGAAGAACGGCGATCTTTTACGGCATGCTTATCGCTGCCGTGTTGCGCATCGTATTTGCGGTTGTTGCGACAAAGCTGTTGGCGGTTCCCGGCATTTTGTTTTTTGGGTCGTTACTGCTGTTCTGGGTATGTATGCGGCTGTACCAAGAAATTCGCCAAGAGGTAGATGAGCAGGCTGAAGAGGCGCTCGCGATGGCCGGTGACCTCGGTCAAGGCTACACCGGGCAACCGCGCCGCACACTTCTTTCGGCCCTCATTTCGATCACTATCGCAGACGTTTCGATGTCTTTGGACAACGTTCTGGCAGTCGCTGCCATTGCCGATGGTGACACTCAGATGCTGGTCTTCGGTCTCGGATTGGCAATCGTTCTAATGGCGTTTGCCGCCACGATGATCATGCATTTGCTCGGACGTTACCCTTGGATCAGTTGGTTGGGTCTTCTCATCCTTGTCTACGTGGCCAGCGAGATGATGTTCCGAGGCGTTTTCGACATTTCATACGGAATTGGTCCGATGCTCGGCATCGTTGAAGGAATGGAGTTGGGCAAAGGACACTGAAATTGACCAAAGAGTCGATACTTACAACCGAGCTAATTGTGCCCTCAAGGTTCGGTCAAAGATTTACGAAGAGGGAAATGACATGGGAGGAATGAACATGTTAAATATGAAGAAGTTGACAGCAACAACCGTTGCTTTGACCCTGATGGCCGGCACGGCTATGGCAGAAAAAGTTCTGCGCATTCAATCAGTGCTTCCGACAGCGGCTGACGAAGTTGTCATGCTGAAGGAATTCGGCAAAGACGTTGCTGCTCTGACGAATGGCTCGCTTACAATTGAAGTTCTACCCGCTGGTGCCGTAGTTGGCCCACGTGACATCATGGACGCGGTTGACGCCGGTCTTGTCGAAGGTGGCTTTGCTTGGACCCATTACTGGGGTGGCAAGCACGTTGCAGCCAACCTGTTTGGTGCGCCTGTTGCCGGTGCCGGTGTTGGTCTCGACAACATCGCGTTCCTAAGCTGGTTCCAGTTTGGCGGCGGCAAAGAGCTTTATGACCGTCTATGGGACGAAATGGGCGTAAACGTAAAAGGCTTTATGCTTCAGCCTGTTGGTCCAGAGGCCCTTGGTTGGTTCCCAGAGCCAATCGAATCTATGGATGACTTCCGTCAGATGCGTTTCCGTGCCCCTCCAGGCATGGTTGGTGCAGCTTATGCTGACATCGGTGTTCCTGCTGTTGCTATGGGCGGCGGAGACATTCTGCCAGCGCTTGAAAAAGGCACAATCGACGCGGCTGAATGGTGCTGCCCGAAGCCTGACTCAGTCTTTGGTTTCCAGAAAGTGCTTAAGCACTACTATCTCCAAGGTCTGCACCAGGTTGTTGTGAACGCCGACATGTATGTGAACGGCGATTTCTATGATAGCCTTTCAGACATCGAGAAGAAGGCACTGGAAGTTGCTGCAAACGCATCGCTATCAAAGTCTATGTCCTACCGTATCTATGAAAACGGTAAGGCTCTGAAGGATCTGACTGATAACCACGGTGTTATCCTTGAAGATACTCCTGCGGACTACTTCACAGAGTACATGGCTGCCGCAAAGCGCGCCCTGCAAACAGCTGCTGATGAAAACGAGTTCTTCGCAGAAGTATGGCAGTCGCAAAAAGACTTTGCTGACATCGCCGTACCATTCTGGGCTGGCGCACAAGCTTCAAACGCAAGCTTGGGTAAAGCACACGCGGACACCCTGAAGTAATTCAGGTTTCGCTGCGGGGCCTTACGGGGCCCCGCACTTCATTTTCGACAAGGGCACTGGTCCTTTTCAAAAATGAAGGCCCCGAAAGGGCACTTACAAATAAGGGAGAATGGGGATGGCCGCAGATGAGGTGAATCCAGATGAGCTCGAAATTGCAGATGAGCTGATCGCGGAACGACGTTCGGAAGCCCCTGGTGAAACACCAGAGGATATGACGGCTTGGCAACGCCCAATCACTGCCGCCATAGACGTGGTGAACTACCGTGCCGGTCAAATCATCTCGCTTTTGATGGTGCCTCTGATTGCCGTTGTTGTGTTTGAAGTTTTCTCACGCAACTCATTCTCAATCCTATCCAATGCTGGTTTCGAGGATTTCGCACGTTCGCTTGGTCTAGGCCCAACGCTATGGGTCTATGACACAAGTCGGATGATTGCTGGCGTTCTCTTTATGGCAGGTGCCGGTTACGGCCTTATGCGCGGAGTTCATATTCGCGCCGACTTCCTCTACCGTAATTGGTCCGACAAAACTCAGGCGACAGTTGATGCGTTGCTGTATCTTCTGTTCTTCATGCCTTCGATGATCTTTTTCACTGTTGTAGCCTCTGAATTCTGGTGGCTCGCGTTCTCTAGGGGCGAGACAATGGCGATCGACAGCGNNTTGGGGACCGATACTTTGGCCAGCACGATTGGCAATGCCTGTCGGCGGCGCGCTTTTGATGTTGCAAGGTATTCCAGAGATTTTCCGCGCGTTCCACAAAATGGGTAAACAACGCGAGCGTCTGTTCGTACGCGCCCTTCCAATCTATCTGATCGCGCTAATTTGGCTTGTTCTTGCTATTTTTGCACCTGACGTAGTGCCCGGTGGCGAATGGTTCACGGATCTTATGAAGGTTCGTCCGACGTTGGACAAAGCAACCATTGGTTTGATCATGCTCGGGGCAATGCTCTTTGTGATCTTCATTGGCTTTCCGATTTCCTTCACCTTGATCTTCCTAGCCATGGTCTTCGGCATTTGGGGTGCCAACTTCAAACTGACCACGTTGTTGATGACCTTGAACACAAACTCAACAATGCTGAATGACCAACTGATGGCGGTTCCTTTGTTCGTTTTGATGGGAATTGTGATGGAGGCAGCAGGCTTAATGGAACGCCTGTTTGCATCAATCCAGATGATCATGGCCCGTGTCCGAGGTGCGCTGTTTATTGCGGTGCTTATCGTTGCAACAATCTTTGCAGCTGCAACGGGCATCGTTGGCGCATCTGTGACTCTTCTCGGCATTATGGCGGGTGCAACGATGAGCCGCTCTGGTTACAACGTACAACTTGCTGCTGGTACGATCACAGCGGGCGGGACATTGGGAATTCTTATTCCACCATCGATTATGTTGATTGTAATGGGACCGGTCTTAGAGGTTTCCACTCTTGATCTGTTCCGTGGAGCCTTCATTCCGGGCGCACTATTGGCGTCGCTTTATCTGATCTACACATTGGGGCGCTGTTGGCTGGACCCAAGTCTTGGTCCTATCCTTGCAGAGGAAGACCAACCGGACACGTCTAACTACTATGGCGCAGAAGTTGCTCTGATCTGTTTGGGTGTCTTAACCGTCTGCCGTGTCTTCGGACTTGGCTTGGACGGCGTGTTCAGTGGCCTACTACCTTTCGGAGGTCTCATTGTTTTGGCGATCACCGTCGCATTGGCCTATACAGCGTATCGAAAATTAAATGTGTTGCGGATCGTTCTCCCGATTGCAGTCTTATTCCACCTTTACATGATCTATGCAAACATTGGCGCGGACGGCAGCCTGCCAGTTTGGTCAATTATCTTTGCAGCGTTCAACGTATTGTTGGCTTACCTGGCAACACCAATTTACAGACCAGAGGCAGACGGAGGCTTTTACTTCTCAAGCCTATGGGACGAATTCTTCGCTGGACTTATGCCGCCCACAATCCTGATTTCCTTTGCTTTGGGGTCAATCCTATTGGGCTTTGCTACACCCGCTGAAGCGGCAGCCATGGGCGCGTTTGGTGCCATCTTGCTTTCAATCGGCTACGGGAAATTCACATTCCCGAGCTTCTTTGACAGCCTAATCAAAGCCTTAGAAATCACCGTTTTGATCATGTTCCTTGTCGCTGCCTCCAACTTCTACGGCGCAGAATTTAGTGCACTTGGAACGCCCAAAATGATGACCGAGATGTTGCTTGGCCTCGATATGTCGCCTTACTTGATCTTGCTGTTAGTCATGGCGCTGATCTTCCTACTTGGCTGGCCCTTGGAATGGGTTCCAATCGTGTTGATTGTTGTTCCCATTCTTTTGCCAACAGTGGCGTCCTTGGATTTATACGGGCTGGAACGCTACGACCTAATGGTTTGGTTCGGTATTTTGGTTGCGGTAAACCTGCAGACGGCTTGGCTTTCGCCCCCGGTCGCGCTTTCGGCGTACTTCCTCAAAGGCGTGGTGCCAAATTGGGATCTTAAGGATATCTACCTTGGTATGATGCAGTTCATGTTGGTCCAGTTACTAGGCCTGACTCTTCTGTTTATCTTCCCACAATTAGTGCTTTGGCTGCCAAGAGTTATGTCAGGTCAGTAAGCCGGCGCAAATATTAGCAAAACAAATATCCATCCTTGGGGATCAACAGCGATCTCCAAGGGTGCGAAAATCGGAGTTTCCCATGACTATTGAATACCTCAAGAAGGCAGCATTTACTTCCAAGTCTGATGCTTCTAAAACCCACGAAATCGTTAGCGGTATTCTGACTGATATTGAAAACGGCGGCGACGCTGCGGCTATGAATTATGCAGCCAAGTTCGACCAATACGAAGGCAGTGTACTTCTAACAGCTGAGGAAATCGAAGCAGCATGCGCGCGCGTTCCTGAAAAACTCAAAGCAGACATTCGCTTTTCTCACGACAATGTAAAACGTTTTGCAGAAACGCAAAAATCAACACTCTCGAACGTCGAAATGGAAATTGAACCTGGGTTTATCGCGGGCCAAAAGGCCATCCCAGTAGATGCTGCCGGATGTTACGTGCCAGGTGGCCGATATAGTCACATCGCATCAGCCATCATGACAGTTACAACAGCGAAAGTGGCTGGATGTCGGCATATTACTGCGTGTTCCCCACCCCGCCCTGACGTTGGCGTTGCACCAGCGATCATTTACGCTGCCCATATTTGCGGAGCTGACAAAATCTTGGCGATGGGCGGTGTTCAAGGCGTTGCGTCAATGGCATTCGGTCTGTTTGGCCTTCCAAAAGCGAATATCCTAGTGGGCCCCGGCAACCAATTCGTAGCCGAGGCAAAACGTATTCTCTTTGGCCGTGTTGGAATTGATATGATTGCAGGTCCAACGGACAGCCTCGTTCTTGCGGACAAGAATGCAGACGCACACATCGTTGCAACCGATTTGGTTTCACAAGCGGAGCACGGCTATAACTCGCCGGTTTGGTTGGTGACAGATGATCGCGCTCTGGCCGAGGACGTAATGGTCCGCGTTCCAAAGTTGATCGCCGATCTTCCAGAATTGAACCGTGAAAACGCCGAGGCCGCTTGGCGCGATTACGCCGAAGTGATCCTTTGTGCCGACCGTGAAGAAATGGCCGCGACCTCAGACAGTTATGCCCCAGAACATTTGACGGTGCAGGCTGATGACCTTGATTGGTGGTTGGATCGACTGACATGCTATGGCTCACTTTTTCTTGGCGAAGAAACGACCGTTTCTTATGGCGACAAAGCCGCCGGCACAAACCACGTCCTACCCACCTCTGGCGCGGCTGGTTACACAGGCGGCCTGAGTGTACACAAGTACATGAAGATCGTGACGTGGCAGCGTACAACACGCGGTGCATCAAAGCGTGTAGCTGAAGCGACGGCGCGGATATCTCGCCTTGAGGGTATGGAAGGTCATGCCCGTGCCGCGGATGTTCGTTTGGCCAAATACTTCCCAGATGAAACTTTTGATTTAACAGCAAATGGCTGAAACAAAGGACCTTTTTGGCCTCGCTAACCGCGTGGCCTGCGTTACGGGTGCCAGCTCTGGCCTCGGGCGTCGTGCTTCGGTGGCCTTGGCTGCTGCAGGCGCGCAAGTTGTTGGCGTGGCGCGTCGACAAGACGAATTGGAGAGTCTGTGTAGTGAAATCGGATCGTCTGCCGCATCCGTCGTCGCCGATATCGCGGACCGAAATGCGATTGACACAATCGCTGAAAAAATTGCGCTGCCTTTTGGTACGCCGGACATCATTGTTCACGCCGCAGGTCTAAATACCCGCCAAGCCGCGGACGATGTTACGGCTGATGGCTGGGATCAAACGCTTGCGATAAACCTGTCGGCACCATTTTTTCTCAGCCAGGCACTTGTTCCGGCAATGAAAGCCAAGGGTTGGGGACGTATCGTCAATTTTGCCAGCCTCCAAACGACTCGCGCATTTCCTGGCGGAATTGCCTACGGTGCAACAAAAGCCGGCGTCGGTCAACTAACCCGCGCGATGGCAGAGGCTTGGTCATCCCACGGCATAACGACCAATGCCA
>ENA-UZWZ01001191-UZWZ01001191.1-metagenome-genome-assembly--contig:-Day-4-25m-contig-1191_pt1 | contig 22384 bp, 20 predicted proteins | sample MGYA00260346_ERZ794906 | MGnify/ENA metagenome assembly ERZ794906 | reverse complement strand
AGGTAATATCATAACCCTTTTCATTGCCTATATTGTTAAATGAAGAAAACACAAAATTTCTTAAACCTCCCCCATCTGGAAGTAGTATAAATATTTTTTTAGCACTCATAAATAGTTAAAAAAATAATTAATTTTTCTTGTTTTTTAATTTGTCTCTCTGCACTTTTTCTATTGGTAAAATATCAGCATTTTTATAATTTAACGCTTTATAAACAGCATGCAAATCTCTTGTTAACTTTCTTAACCCCATCGGCTCTAATGAGGCTGCATGGTCCGTTCCTTTCCAAGTTCTGTCAAGCGTATAATGACGTTCTACAATATTGGCTCCTAATGTATAAGCCGCTATATCTACTGCAATTCCTAAATGGTGCCCTGAAAAACCTATATATTTAACTTTGTCTTTATAATTGCTAAGTAGTAATTCTATATCTAGTAAGCATACATCGCCAAAGGGTACTGGATAACCTGATGTACAGTTATATAATACTAAATCTTTGTTTCTTTTTTTTAAACAAAACAAGTTTACTATTTCATCGATTTCACTTTTTGTAGTCATGCCTGTAGATACATGAATCTCTCCTTTATAGTTATTGCATAACCATTCTAGCATTTCAAAATTATTGTTACATGCTGAGGGTATTTTTATGAATGAAGGGTTTAATGAGGTTATTTCTTTGGCAGAAGTTAAATCCCAAACTGAGGTAGAGTAAACGACACCTATTTCTTCACAATACGCCTTTAATAGAACATGCTGATCTAAATCAAACTCCAAATATTCTCTATGCAAACCATAAGTTTCGCCATAAGAATTTGATGGATTTGGGTGTGGTTGATTATATTGTTCTTCTGTTAAAAGTTCTTTATTATTTCTTTTTTGAAATTTTACAGCATCGACATTACAAAATATCTTTGCTACCTTGATTAGTTCTTTTGCTGTTTCTATATCTCCTTTATGATTACACCCTATTTCTGCAATCACAAAAGGTTCTTCATATTTTTTCACACATTTAAATTTTAGTGATTATTAATGCCTGTTTCAATACCAAACAGATTAAAACCTTTTATTGTAATTTAAAATAAAATTACAGGCTTCTCTAATAGCTCCTTTGAGAGATTCTGTTGATAAAACTATATCTGCATTTTGCTTAACAATACTTATTGCATTTTTTGGTGCTAATGACCAGCCTACACTACACATATTAGCCAGGTCATTAACATCATCTCCTATATAAGCTATATTACTCAAATCGATTCGTTTCTCTGATATGAGATGTTGCAATAATCCATATTTGTCCTTCACTCCAAAAAATGCTTCCTTTATATTTAACTTTTTCATCCTTTGCTTAACCAATTCTGATTCTTCTGATGTCATAACAACGACTTCAACACCCAGTTCTCGTATAATTTCCAGCCCCATACCATCTCTCATGTCAAATTGCTTTGCCAATTCTCCCTCCTTTGAAAAAAGCACAGTCCCATTAGTAAAGACACCATCAACATCCAAAACTAAATGTGTGATTTTCTGAGTTTCTTTTTGTTCTTTTAATCGATTGATTAATAAATTTTCTATAATTAACCAATCTGTTTCATTATCGATTTCATACAAGGTTTCTTCAGGCATTTTAACTAAGCCTATAGAACCACTTACTCTATTTTTAGAATCTAAAAACGCGTTTTTATTTGTAACATAAACAGCTCCATTTTCAACCAACAACCCTTCAAAATCTTGTCTCCGTGGTCTGTTAAATATGTCATAATTTAAAGACTCTCCTTTTTCAGTCCATATAAAACGGTGTGTATTAACTACTGTTAAAGCTGCATCATGCTCATTATTTAAAACTTTATCTAAAGATTTATTAATGTCAAACGAGGTAGTTAAAGGGGATGTTGCTTGTAACAGGCATAAAATTTCAAAATCATAATCTATTTTTTCACAAAATTCTAATAATGCACTCTCTGTTGAAGCCGTATCATTAGCATTATCATCGCTTCTTAATATGGCCTTTACTTTATTAGTCCAATGATACTGTTTTTTAACAAAACTGATAATCTCTTGATCATCAGTAAAAACAACAATTTCATCAAGGTTTGAAAAAATAGCCTCATTCAAAACCCATGAAAACAATGGTCTGCCAACCATTTTTCTTTTGTTTTTATTTTTAATGCTTACTGACCCCTTTCTTAAAGGAATACATCCTACTTTCTTCAGGTTCATATTCATTATTATTATAAGATATTATTCTATTTTTCTTGCAACAATCCCGTAGCTCATCCCTTTAGCTAATGGATTTCTATATTCTATAAAGGATTCTATTTTAGATTTAAACCAATCCTTCAAAGATGTGTTTTTCTTATTTCTATATTCCATATCTATAATGGCATATTCCAATATTTCAAAACCACTTCGTTCTAAAAACTTATAAACCACATGCTTCCAAGGTGTAAACACATGGTTTTCCTCAAGGTGTTTTTCTTGAAAAGCATATAGCGAACCTCTTAAAAACAAACTTAATGTATTTTTACTAGACTGAGGATTTGGTGTGGTTAAAATTAAAAATCCATTTTCTTCTATATGATCTGAGATGTTTTGAATTCCCAATAACGGATTATCTAAATGTTCTAATACTTCTAAAAACATTGCTATTCCGGCTTTTTTTGAATTCTCTGGTTCAGAATTATTAAGATTCCAAATAGCTGCTTCATCAATTTTTCTAATATAGTCAAAGGGTTGCCATGTTGCTTTTATCTCTTCCACATGTTCTTTCATGTGCCCAAAACCTGCTCCTATATCACTAACTACTTTATTTGGGACTTGCGAAATATATTTTTTTAGCATTGCTTTGGCAAACTCTCCTCTGTTCTTATAAATATTATTTTTATCCATTTAGTATCTTTACTATTCTTTTGTAATATTTTTTAATTTTCATTTTAGTGTAAAATAGAGAGTCTTTATATTTAATGACATCGGAATTATTTATTAAAGAATCAACATCTAATTTTAGACTGTCAATTAATGAATTTATTCTTTTTGTATGCTTTTCATTTGCATTGTAACTTCTAGCATACCATGTATGATAAGCAAATGGTTTTCCGTTAAAAAGAACACTATTAGATATGTTATCATTTAACATTTTTGCATCTAAATACATAAACTTCTTATCTTTTCTTTTAAGCCAAAGAAAAAAACAATAATAGGGTTCATACAAACTATTAACATCATAATCTTTAGATAAATTAATTAGATCTGTTTTAAACTCATTTAGTTTTATATACTGATGCTTTTTTACTTCACTTTTATTAAATTCTTTTAAAATTTCTTTAAAATTTAATATTGTGAAAAATGTGTTTACCATAAACGGATTGTAATTTCTGTGTTCAACAACACCTCCATCTCTGACGCCACTTACCGTAATTTTTTCCTTTTTCATTTCTTCAATGATTGAAAAAACAACTTCACTATCTTTAAAAATAACATCTTCATCTGATAGTATTAGCCAATCAATATTATGCTTTGAAAGCTTTTTAAACATATAAAAAATACTAAAAACTCCATGCATCCCATTTCTTCCATCTATGACATACTTTTTTATGCCTTTTGGAAAAAGCTTAGAAGTTAAATTATATAATTCAAAATTTGCCACTGTGGTTAAAATGGCAATATTGGATTTAGTCATTTTTTAACAAAGTTTTAAATTTTTCGAAAGTCATTAAATTTAAAAACTCTACCCTATTTCTATTAAAATTATTAAATTCATAAAATGGGTTTTTAATATTTACACTAGAACCTATTGGTTGTTTTTTTGATAGTATCCCAACACCCCAATCTGTATCAATACAGCAAGAGTTAATTCCAGAAAAACCCCTCCATTTCAAAAATGCTTTCCATGTCGTTCCATTCCAGTTACCCTCAGCAGGAGTAAACAGGTATCTATACTCTTCTTTACAGTGCCACTCTGTTGGTGGATTACAATCATGTAAAACTATAAATCCATCATCCGCTATATACTTTAATGCATTCTCTATATCCTTATCTACTTGTTCAGCCAGATGTAATCCATCTATAAAAATGATATCAAATATAGTTTCTTCACTTAATAATTCTCCTTGACTTAATTTATTAAAAAATTCATCACTAGTCATTTTAAAATCTACTGGGTTTTCTTTAAACTCTAAACCAGGATTAACACTATACTTTTTATTAGCTTTAATTTGGTTGAAATTGTGATTTGGATTTCTAACACTAATTTCTAAATAGAAGGTCTCTCTATTTAATATTGATAACAAAAAATTAATTACTTCTGTTCTAGAATTTGATTTTTCTCTCTCTAAAATTGTTTTACTTTTTCCTTCTAAAAAATATTTATCATTTAACTTTTGTTTGGTTAAAATTTATTTCTGGTGACCAATATAAAATTGTATCAGTAATTGAATTATATAACTTATACTCAGAATCACTTAATGAATTCCTAAAACACAAAAGTCTTGGTATATTAAAAAAGACATTTAATAGCGCCCCAATTAGTGCATAAAAAGCTTTAATATCTCCTTTGAAAACTTTTAGTTTTAATTGAACCCATAATGTGTAAACCATTTTTCTTGGAATGTATTTAAAAGGATAAAACAAAAAATACAAATACCATCCCGACCTTAATGACCGCCTTAATCTTGTTGTATAATCGTCGTCTTTTCGTCTTTCATTAACATTAACTCTGTGTTGTACTAGTATATCCGGTATAAACCAAACCTCCCACTTTTTTTTAAACAATTGATAACTCGCATACTCTTCTTCTCCATAAAAAATAAACCATGCTGGATAATTAGGAATTTCCCTCCATGCATTCATTCTCCATACATGACCGCAACCAACAAAACCTTTAACTCTTTTGTTTTCTAAATTATGATCGATATTTTCCGGTAAAACTTTACCCCAAAAAATCCTTAAAGCCATTATAGCACACCTCTTATTTTCATTAAAATATTGCTCAATTATTTCTAGCGTATTTTCAGATACTATATGTGCATCGTCATCTAAAGTTATAGCATATTTTGCATTGGTCAAATTAAGCAACCTATTACGGCTAAAAATAAGTCCTTTGCTTTTTGGATTTTTAATTAACTGAATTGTTTTAAAGTTGGTTTCTATAAAATCTGAAGTACCATCGGTTGAACCATCATCACAAATAATACATTCGATATTTTCGTTTTGAATAAAAAAAGCTAATTGATTTAATGTTGTTTTTAAATCATTAAGCCTGTTTTTTGTGGTGATTAAAATGGAAAATTTAGTCATTATCAAAAAGCTTTTCGAGTTGTTCTTGTAAATACTCTTTTCCTAAATAGCTTTCTAAATCCGGCCTATTTAAACGCATCTTTTTGGTCGAAATTAACCATTCTTGATAAAGTTTTTCTAATATTACAGAAATCGCCTTAACATTATCAATTTCTGCCCAATATTCATAATTCTCACCGAGTAAACGCTTCGTTTCACTATGATTAGGACCTAAATGTAGTATTGGTTTATCTGCTGATATACAATGAGGAAACTTGCCTGGTAAAAATGGACTAATCTCGGAATTTGCTTCTAAAATAACATTCACCGATACCTGTTTTTGCAACCAATACACTTCATTAAAAGGAACATTCGTAAGTTTTAAAATTAACTCAGGTAATGTAACCGCATGTTTAATAATAGACTCTTTATGATAATCTGCATTACCTATTAACAAAAGCTGAGAGTCTTTTTTAGCCTCTGGTTTATTATCAAGAAACAGATTAAAGCCCTTTATTAAACCCGCTGGATTGCGTTGTTTCATTAAGTTTCCTGCGTGCAATACATTAAACTTAGTACTATCAAAATTTTTTGGTTTATCAAGGCTAATTGATTCTTCTTCAAAACTTTGATGCGGTATTACAACACCAGTTTTAAGAAAATAAGGAAAGTAAGTACCCATCCAATCATTTAATAACTTGCTTGGAAAAGCAGAGTATCTCGCATTCTTTGAAAGATTTTTAAAAAAAAGATGTTTTTGCTTATGCCCTGGATCGTTCCAATTATATGGTGTTGGATAACAACGCATTGGGAAAGGATCGTGTACATATGCCATCCATTTACAGTGTAAATCCGGTAACTTGTTGACGGCATAATGTGGTCTGAAACTAGCTCCCTTACTTAATGTTAATACTAAATTAAATTTTAAAACATCTAGTTTTTTTAATCCTACCTGAATACTATTTACATCATTAAAAAAGGTAAAAGAAAATCCAAATATTGGCTCTAAATATTTTGCTAAATTTATTTTAAAATATCGTTGAATGACTCGTTGTGTTCTACTTAAAAGATACAATATATTATGCTTTCTTTCTGTTATTGAAATACACTCAACACCCTCTAATTGAATATCTTTTTGGGTAAAATGCAAAACCGTAACGACATAACCTATAGCTGCTAAATTTTTAATTAATGCTATATTAGCCTTAGATCCACTACTATCATTCACATTAATTGAATCTACTACTATTAGAATTTGTTTAGTCATTTTTCAAAATATTGTTTTGAATGAAATCGACTATCTTAATCGCTGCGAAGCCATCTCCGTATGGATTGAACATTTTATCATTTACTTTATCTGTAGTTAATATTCTATTTGCTTCATGGATTATTCTATTGGTATTGGTACCAACTAAAATAGAGTATCCTGATGTTATACCTTCTTCCCGTTCAGTAGTTTTTCGAGTTACTAAAACAGGTGTATTTAAAGAAGGAGCTTCTTCTTGAATACCTCCTGAATCTGAAATTATTAAAACAGCTTTACTCATTAACCAAACAAATGACGGGTAATCTAAAGGTTCTATTAAATGAATATTTTTAACACTAGATAGTTTTTGATAAACCACGTTTTGAACATTGGGGTTTAAATGTACAGGAAAAACGATATCAACATCACAATTTTTTGAAATCTCTAAAATAGCCTCACATACATTCTCAAACCCAGACCCAAAACTTTCTCTTCGGTGGCCCGTTACCAAAATAACTCTTTTATTAAAATTGATTCTTTCGTTTAAATTTTCAATAAATGAATTGGTGTATCCTTTTTCAATTTTCTTTAAAGTAATATGTAGTGAGTCAATAACGGTATTACCTGTAACAATGACGCTACTTTCATTTACATTTTCTTCTAAAAGATTATTTTTTGCTTTTTGAGTAGGTGCAAAATGAAAATCTGAAATTCGGCTTGTTAATTGTCTATTTAGTTCTTCTGGAAAAGGTGATTGTTTATTATAAGTTCTTAACCCTGCTTCTATGTGAGCTACTTTGCAATGTCTATGAAATGCTGCTAAAGCCACCAGTGTTGATGTTGTAGTGTCACCATGTACCAATATCAAATCAAACGGTTCTTTTTCCAGTATCGTATCTATTTCAGACAATATTCGAGAGCTTAACATATTCAAACTTTGATTTGGCTGCATCAGGTCTAAATCGTAATCTGGTACTAATTGAAAAAAGTCTAATACTTGATCGAGCATTTCCCTATGTTGTGCTGTTACACAGAGTTTAAAAGCAATTTGTCTCTTATATAACTCTAAGCATATTGGAGCCATTTTTATGGCTTCGGGGCGCGTGCCAAAACAGATGAGTAGTTTCAATTTTTATGTTTTATTTTATTCTTATACAAAACCCAAAAAGGAAATAAATGATATTTTAGTTTGTAAAATAATTTTACTTTTGCCTTTGGATTTGTATTGTTTAGAATGTTTTTAACCAATTTAAAATCTCTAAACGAAATAGCGTAATTTACTAAATGTTTAAATAAATAAGGTGTTAACATACCATTTTTATTCAAATTGTTCACCACTAATTCTATGGCCTTTTTTTTTGAATTTAGTCGAAATTTTGAATTGCCCCAAAATTCTCCTGTATTAGATTTATCGTGTTTTCTATTATAATATAATACTTTATCTATAAGTACACCTTTAGATTTAATACTAAGAATACGTTGGTAACATTCCCACTCTTCAGCATACATCAGATCTTCATTAAAAACGTTTTCGTTGAAACATTCCTTTTTCCATAAAACTGTACATGAAGCAAAAGGAATTTTTTGTGTTATTACGTTTTTTAAAAAATCATCTTTAGTTATTTCTAAATTATATTCTTTATCATTATCTATTGAGCTATAATTAAAAACTCCTAAAAATGCTTCTTTCTTAAAATTACAAAAAGATAAATTTTCAATATTTTTGAAAGCAGATAAACTAATTTCTAAACATAATGGATGTACAATATCATCATCATCAAAAAAGATAATATAATCTTCTTTTGCAATCTTTAAACCATAATTTCTACTTCCCGGTAATCCCTTTTTAAAGCTTGGTGGTCTTTTGCAATAGTTAAATCGCCTATCATCTTTTAAAATAGGCTCTAAAATTTCTACTGTATTATCAGTACTTCCATCATCTATAATTAAACATTCCCAATTGGTATAGGTCTGCGCTTTTATGGATTTTAATGTTTCAACAATAAAATGTGCCCTATTGTAGGTCGCCATTATGATGGTTACTTGAGGATAAGAATTCATCTTAAAAGTGATTTCACCCATCTAACTGGTTTTAAAATTATTTCCCCAACTTTAAATTCCAAACGTTTTTTGTTCTTTATTTTTTCCTTTTCTTCTCTCTCAATCCTACTTAATAAATGTGAAATGAATACCTCAAAATTATCTCTAAAAACATCTACATGCTTAAAATAAATATATTTTAATAAGTCATACTTAACTTTATTCGCCCTAGATGTTGTTGAATCCGTTCTTAAACGATAAAAAAATAACGGTTCTTGAATGACATAAGCTTCTCCACTAGATTTTAACAACCTAATATAAAACTCCCAATCTTCAAAGCCTTGCTTCATAGTTTCATCATAGCCATTCACTCTATCATATTCTGATTTCAAAAACACACAACTACCAGTTGCTCCATTATGCATAATAAACTTCTTAATATTTCCTCCACTTGGTTTAAAAATATCTACAATTTTATTATCGACCATTCTATTAACTAATGATATAACTATTTTTACATTTTTACTATTCAAAAAAACATCAATTGCTTTCTCACAAAATGTTTCTTCAAAGTAATCATCACTATCCAATACCAAAATATACTCTCCTTTAGCTTGATTTATACCAACATTTCTGGCAGTACTTTGACCTTTGTTTTCTTGCGTTATTAATTTAGTAATTCGAGATTCTAGCTTTTTTAAAACTGCTTTGGTTTGTATATTAGATCCATCATCAACCACTATTACTTCAATATTCGCGTAAGTTTGTTTTAACGCTGAATTAATTGACTGTTCAATGTGTTGCGAATCATTGTAACAAGGAATAATTATAGATAATAATGGTGGCGTTAATTCTTCAACTTCTTGCATATTTCATAATCCTATATCCTTTTTTTAAATATTTTGATAAAAATAATGCTAATAAAAAGGCCATTCCTTTAGTAGAGGAATAGTATTTCAAAATTAACTTAAATGCATCGATTTTATATGGTACCAATTTTTTATTGCGTGCTAAGCTTAAAGAGCACTGCATATATCCTGATAAAAACCAACGTATTAATTCTCTATTACCATAAAGTATTAAATCATTTGCCGTAAGATACTTCAAAAAAGCTATTCTTATCAAATGCTCATTAAGATTTTTCAATTTTGTGTTGGTTATTGAGTTAGGACGAATCCTTCTGTGAGTCAAAACATTCTCTATAAATATTCCATTTATATTAAAATGAAGAAATCTAACAAAAAAGTTGTACTCATCTCCAATTGAACTAATTTCTTCATTAAATTTAATATTATTAAGCGCTTCCTTTCTGACAAAAAAATCATCCGTAATCCAACCTATTTTGTTCAAGGCCAAATTTTCTGGAGTTATGACCGCTTTAGACCTATCAAATTCATATGGTTTACCTATAATTTTATTGCTCTCATTTTCAAAATTAACGCTATCTGAAACAACAAAATCAATGTCTTTTTCAATTAATGTATCGTAAATTAATTCCAAATGATTTGGCAACATCATATCATCACAATCAAACCATTTAATATACTCACCTTTGGACTTAGAAAAACCAAAATTTCTCGAAACGTTCGCCCCTTGTGTTAACTCTCTTGGTTTTTTAAACACAATAAATCTTTTATCTCTTTTTTGAAATTTGTACAATATTTCTAAAACATTATCAGTACTATTATCATCAATTAAAATGCATTCCCAATCCGAAAATGATTGTTCTAAAATACTATTTAATGTAAAAGGTACTAACTTTTCACAGTTGAAAACTGGAATTATTATTGATATTTTAGGTTTACTAGTCATTTCTTCTTAGTTGGATAAAAACGCGACGTGTAAATTTTATACTTTGAATAAAATAAAATTGTTTTAAAAATGACGCAAAGACGAACAACCAAAAATGAAAACCAACTTCCTTATGTCTGTAAACTAACTGTTCAAAATACAACAAGAAATGTCTTTGTTGTACTCTTGTAAATTTATTTAAATGATTAGAAATGATAAATTTAAAAAACTTCAGCCTCAAAAGTTCCTTCTCATGAATTTTATAATTTGCTCTAGAAATATTTTCATCACTCAGTCTAAAACTTAAAAACGCACTATTTATTGAATAAATATTTTTGAATTCTGAAAACTCTAACCATGCTCTATCATCAGTAAACCACGCCAAATTATAATTGTGAAAACCATGTTTATTATATGCAGTTCTTCTAAAAATATATTCAGATAAAGAACTACGAGTTTTATTTGTAAAACGTCTAAATAAAAAATCAGTTGACTTTTCTAATTTTGGGTGTACATATTGTGAAGATGTTTGATTGCTATTATTATCAATTATTACGGAAGCAAATCGAACAACTTTACAGTTTTTTTCTTTAATTTCAGGAAGACAATTATAAAATTCTGATATGTAAGAAGAGCTTAATACATCATCATCCCCCAAAACCATTAGCCATTCTTCATCAGCAGTTAAAGCTATGCATCGCTTCCATTGCGATACTAAAGAAGATTTTCCTAAATTAAATTCAAATCTCTTAAAAGTAAAACTAAACTTACCCTTATATTGCTCTAATAATGCAAAACAACCTTCATTACTAGCATCATCACCAATATACACATTAAAATTTTTATTGGTTTGATTCGCCAATGACTCTAATGTTTCTGAAAAAAAAGTAAATTTGAAATAAGGAATTACAATAGCAATCATTTTATTTTTCTCATTGTTTTTAAAAAAAAATTAACTAAAAAAAAATCTTTTATTCTTTGCGTACATTTATACGTTGCAGAATTTTGATAATTATTTATTGTGGTTTTTAATTTTGTGTTTTCAATATGTATTAGATTAAATTCTTTTATCAAATATTCTATATAATCTTTTTCTGAAATAATGTTTTTAATGTAGATTACTGCTTTGATATGATTTTCATGCATATGTTTTAAGTTTCTAGTCATACCTGTCGGGTTTAATCTATAAAAGGCCATAGGTTGGTCTAAAAAATAAACATTATTATTTTTTTGAAAAATAAACAGCCACATTACCCAGTCCTCTTTGGCTCTTAATTCTTCTGGAAATTTAAAATCTTTAAATAATTTAAAATCAAATAAGCCACAATGAATTGGAATACTAAAAAGAGTTTCCCATTTCAACAACACTTTTTTAAAATTAAATAACTCCAGAGACAAATGACAAAAAGGGTCTTTTGATCTTAGTGGGTTTTCCGAAAACATCTTGAAATTTGTTATCACAATATTGCCTACTCTTGAAATATTCTTTTTTAAAATCTCAATTGACCTTACTAATTTTTCTTTACTCAATATGTCGTCCGAATCTAAAAATTGGATATAATCGCCTGTTGCTTTATTAAGCCCTAAGTTTCTAGCACTACTTAAACCTCCATTTGTTTTAAAAAAATACTTGAATCGTATGTCTTTATTAAGCCATTCTTGTGCAATTTCATAAGTATTATCGGGGCTTCCATCGTTCACAATAATACATTCCCAATTAGAGTATATTTGATTAAAAACCGAAAACAAACAATCGTCTAAATATTGAGCCTGATTGTAACATGGTACAATGATAGATACTAACATTTTTTAATATGTGATATATTTTTTTTAATTTTTTTTAAAATAAATGCCACCAAATCTCTAATTGAAAACCATTTATCTTTGTATAATTCCTCAATAATTTTTTCTTTATTATAGTAACTCAAAAATTTAATTTTGTAATAATCTTTCAAAAGAAGTGAATTATAATCATTAATATCTTCATTATGCCAAGATCCCTCGAAGTGATGAACTGCATAATTTTGTTCAATATTTAAACAAAAGAAATTAGAAGGATAAATACAAATCTCATCTTCAAGTTTTTGAATTTCATTTCTAAATGGATCAACTTTATAATGGTCTATGAGAAACTCGGAAACGATTCTAGTATTAGTTTTCTCATCAAAGCCATCCAAATTATCATAGTAATTAAGAATGCTTCTTGGCCAATTATGTTCTTTTCTTGAACCCCACAATGCTGTAAAAGGGAAACCATAATCTTCAAATCCAGTAAACGCACCATGATCTAAAAATCGATCTAAATTACACCTAATTTCAACGTCTGTATCTAAATAAATACCACCAAATTTATACAAAACGTAAGCCCTCGCATAATCAGACACAAAGGCCCATTTCTTTTTTTTGTAAGCATTTGACATAAATATATTAGCTTCAATATCGAAATTTTCTTCATTCCATTCAATTATATCATAATCTGGCAAATGAAGTTCCCATGATTGAATGCACTTTTCAATTAAATCAGATTTTTTGTTTTTACCAAACCAACAATAATGGATAGTTTTTGGTATCATTTTAATACTGTGTTAAATACATAAAAATACCACTTGTATTTATTTTATTGCCATTTTCAATTATCCAACGATGATTAGGATGCTTACTGTATTGAATTTTCAAATCTAAACCCTTTAAAATTTTATCAATTTTATTATCCTCATCGAAATCGTCATAAAATAACTCTATTTTATGAGTTTTCATGAATCTTTTTGATAAAATAGAAATTAAATTATCTTTATAAAAGGGATGAATTTCTAACAAGATTTCCGTTTTTTCTTGCCAAGTAAAAATTTCAGGATTTAATAATTCTGTCTCAAAACCTTCACAATCCATAAAAACAAAATCAATTTTTGATTGGATTTTTATAAATTCTTCTTTTGAAGCTTTATCACTTATTTTATAATTTTCAAAATTATTCTCTTGAAACCAAGATTTAATTAAAGTATGAAAATATTTTTCTGTTTCATAAATATGAATTAGATCTGGATTTAAAAGATAACTGATTCCAGAAGCATAGTAACCATTATTACCTCCAACTAATAAAACATTTTTAATTTCTTTATTGAGTAATATCTCAAATTTAGAATGCAAACAAGATTCATAGAGTCCTAAAATTTCACTTGTCGTTAAAATATTATAAACACTTTGTGGTATTTTTAATCCCGTAAATGGGCCAAAATATATTCGATAACCAATTCTTTTAAGTATAGATAGGTTTGATTGTTGTTTTTTTTTAAATAATTTCATGAATTTCAATTTTAGGCACTAGGCTAATTTTACCAGGCCATTCCCCTTTAAAATTCCCACCTCTTCTAATGCCATTATCATATATATTAAATTTTGTTACACCTTCAAATAAATTATACAATTTTCCATAAGAATTATTTATGTGAAAATTTAAAGAATATATTCCTGTATTTAGAATATACTTATCAATTTTAATTTTAAACTTGTAATTACCAATAGCTAATTTTTCTATTTCAGTATTAATATGATAGGTGTTTATTGCTGTAATGAGTTCATTTAGTTCATTATAAATGGCAATACAAAAGCCAATGTCCGGTTGATTTTGTTTAATTAATAGATTAATATGAATAAAAAAATATTCTCCATTTGAAATATTACTCACCCTCTTTTTGCAAGAATTTATAATAGCAATTTCCTTAAGCTTATACAACTCAGTTTCATGATAAACTAATCTTTCAGATTCCAGGTTTAAATAATGAGTGATTATTTCTTCAACGCAACCTTTCTTAGAAATTACTCCATTTTCTAGTAAAATACCTCTTGTACATAAACTTTTAACCGCTGCCATATTATGACTTACAAACAAAACGGTTCTACCCTCTCCTCTACTAATATCTTGCATCTTACCAATAGCTTTCTTTTGAAACTCGGCATCTCCTACTGCCAAGACTTCATCTATTACTAATATTTCGGGTTCTAGAAAAGCAGCGACAGCAAATGCAAGTCTTACAGTCATACCTGAGGAATACCGTTTTACAGGTGTATCAATATAGCGTTCACATCCAGAAAATTCAATAATTTCATCTATTTTGGATGTAATTTCTTTTTTTGTCATCCCTAGAATAGCACCGTTAAGAAATATATTCTCTTTTCCAGTCATTTCACCGTGAAATCCAGTACCAACTTCTAACAAAGAGGCTATTCTGCCTTTGGTTTTAATTTCTCCTGTTGTTGGACTTGTAACTTTAGATAATATTTTTAACAAAGTAGATTTACCTGCACCATTTTTTCCTATAATACCTAAAACCTCTCCTCTTTTAACTTCAAAGTTTATATCCTGTAATGCCCAAACATATTCGCTTGCTCCTTTTGTACTCCGATCATTAACTTCTCCCAATCTTAAATACGGATCTTCTTTTCCCCGAATACGATTCCACCAACGGTTTAAATCGTGAGAAATAGTACCTGTACCTACTAATCCTAAACGGTATTGCTTGGAGATATTCTCGGCTTTTAATATGATATCTTCTTCTTTCATATTAAACGGTATCAATAAAGGTTTTTTCTGTTTTATTAAAAATAATTAAGCCTATTAAGAACGTTGCTACACTAATAATAGCAACGTATAGAAGATTTTTCCAAGAAAAATCTCCAACACCCAAAGTCATATATCTAAATAACTCAATAATAGTTGTCATAGGATTATATTCTACTAACCATGAATACTCTGGTAATCTCTCTTTAAAGTAAGATAGTGGATACATAACGGCAGATCCATACATTAATAGTTGCACACCAAACGATATTAAAAACCTTAAATCACGATATTTTGTGGTAAAAGATGAAATTATCATTCCAAAGCCTAAACCTAACAAGCCCATACATAAGATAACTAAAGGCAAAAACAAAATAGCCATTTGTGGTATAGCATTTACAGCTTTCGTAGTAAAAAAAATAAAATAAATATAGAATGCTACAAAGACTAAAAGTTGAATTCCAAACTTTAGAAGATTAGAAACTACAACGGATAATGGCGTAATCACTCTTGGAAAATATACTTTACCAAAAATACCTTGATTAGCAGAAAAGGTGTTACTCGTTCCTGTTAAACACGTACTAAAATAATTCCAAGAGGTAATTCCTGCTAAATTGAATAAAAAAGATGGAATCCCTTGTCCTGTTGGTATCTCTGCTAAATTATTAAATATCACTGTAAAAATAACAGAAGTAAATAAGGGCTGGATAAAAAACCATAATGGCCCCAAAATCGTTTGCTTATAAACTGTAATAATATCTCGTTTTACAAATAGAAATAATAAATCACGATACCGCCAAATCTCAGTAAAATTTAGGTTTATCATTTTATTTTTAGGAGAAATGGTGTATAACCAATCGTCTGTAATATTCTTATTCAAAAATAATTGTATTTAAATTTTTAGTCTGTTACTTTTTAATAATTGACTTGAGTTTAGATAAAACCCCTGACTTAGATTTCATATCTTCATGATAGCCATTAGCATAATTTCCATAGCCATAGCCATAACCATAGCCATAGCCGTAGCCATAGCCATATTTCGCCTTTTGATCATAACCATTATAGATTAAGCTGATATTCTTTATCTGTTTTGACTTATATTTTTCATTAACAAAATTAAGCATCCCTTTTTTGGTGTAATCCTGTCTAACCACATATAATGACGCATCAACATAGTCTAGAAGCTCTAAAGCATCAGCGACCAAACCAACTGGTGGTGTATCCAAAATAATATAATCGTACTTCGTTTTTAAAACACTAATTAATTCATTAAGCTTTTCAGACAATAGTAATTCAGAAGGATTTGGTGGCACAGGTCCTGAGGTTATAACGTCTAAATGGTCAACTTCCGTTTTTTGGATTATGGATTCTAAAGCTTCTTGACCTATTAAATAATTCACAACGCCTACATCATTTTTAATATTAAAATCTCCAAATATTTTTGGCTTTCTTAAATCTAATCCTACCAAAATAGTTTTCTTTCCACTCATAGCAAATACGGTGGCAATATTAATAGAACAAAATGTTTTGCCCTCGCCACTTACTGAAGAGGTTACTAATACCGTTTTGGAGCCTTTTAAGTATTTTGACTTATAAAAATATTGCAAATTAGAACGAATAGCCCTAAAGCCTTCTGCCACTGCAGATTTAGGTTTTCTGTGCACTACCAAATTATTATCAAGTAGATTCTTACCGATAACACCTAAAACCGGAATGGTTGACAATTGCTCTAAATCTAGTGGGCTATGAATATTATGGTCTAATAATGTAAAAACAAAAGCCATTAAAAGCGGTAATAACAAAGCAGCAAAAAAAGCAAAAATGTAACGAATGTTTAAATTCCGTCCTAAAACCGTAGCGCCTGTATTTTTGGCTGAGTCAATGATAAGTATATCAGAAACATTAGACGCTTTAATTATTTCTGCTTCACCGCGTTTAGCCAAAAATACGTTATAGGTTTGTTCACTCAAGGTATACTGGCGTTCTATAGTAATCAGCTGTTGTTGGTCTTCAGGAAGTTTACTAAATTGATTTTCTACCTTAGATAAATTGACTTTTATGGATTGTAATTCCCGCTGTAACCCACTATTAGCAGAACTAATATTTTCTAGAAGCACGCTTTTAAGACCCTCAATTTGTCTGTTTAGATCACTAAACACTGAGGCATCACTACGCACGGAATATTGTAACTTGGACTTTTGAACGGATAAATCATTAATTTTCGCAACATTATTTAAAATATTACCATCGCCGATACCAGCTATAGATGGCGCAGGTACATCTGTAAAAGAGCTACTCGTTAACAAATAATTTTTCAGATTAGCATAATAATTTAATTGTCTGTCTATCCCTTCCTTTTCAGAATCTAATTTGGTAAGCTTATCATTTAGTAAAACGCTTTCTTCATCTAAACTAAAAATCTTATTCTTCTTGCGGTAGGCATTTAAAGCTTCCGCATTGAGAGACAACTCTCCTTTTACTCTTGATATTTGTTCATCTATAAAAGAAATCGCATTTGTTGCATATTGATTTTTTCTGTTTAATTGATCTTCACTTAATACATCAACTAACGTATTTAAATAATCAACTATTTTCTGGGTGTTTTTATCAATTAAAGAAATATCCAAAATTGGCGAACTTTTGCTGTTAGAAATGCCTATTCTAGAACGGTAACTTGATACCACACTGTTAAAACTATTAAATTGCATAAAATAAACAGCGTCTGCAGTTACTTTCCGGTTTTCAGCCAATCTTAGGATTCCTTTTAAAAAGGGAAGATCGATTACTTCACCGAATTTAAATTGTTTCACGAATACCCCTTGAGTGACATCAACAGTTGCTATTTCTTTGGTAATGTAATTTTGCACATTCACTGCGTTACCAGAAAAATTAATTTCTATTTCAAAAGTATCATTTCCTAAAAAAGTAATCTGAATGGGATTATTTATTAACTGCCCGGAATTGTAATCTTGATCAAACCTAAATGGCGCCCCTTTATAAATATCTTGTTTTTTAAATCGTCCCTGCTTTAAATAGGTTTTATAATACTCTAAACGATCAACCACTTTCTCATGATGAGAGCGTGACTTTAATGTCACAATCATGGTTTGAATTTTAGAAGTAACCCCTCCCCAATTAAATGTTAAACTGGCGTTCGAAGTAAATAAAGGGTTACTATCATCTTCTACCGAAATTTTTGTCCCCAAGCGGTATGAGAATTCTTCTCTAATATTTTTTTGATACACAAAGAAAACACCAATAGCTAGCAACAACAAAAACAACTTCCAATAACTTAAAGCTCTAAATAAAAACTTTTTAATATCAAAATTTGATGCAGATTCAGAAACTTCAAATTCTTCATTCATAACTACACATTACAGGTTTTTAGTTAAAAAATAAGTCGACACTAAGACTGAAAATATTGAAGCAATGGTTGTTAGTGTTTGCGTAGCTGTTTGTCCCGCTCCAATAGCCTTACGTTTTAATGGTTTGACCAAAATAATATCGTTAGGTTGGATAAAATAAAACGGCGATTTCATGGCCTTTATATCTGTTAAATCAATGTGATGAATTTTTTGACCATCGGGATATTGTCTTATCACAAGAATATCTGTTCGATCACCCGTTTGCATAACATCTCCTGCATTAGCTAAAGCTTCAATAATATTTACGCGATCTTGAAATAACGTATAAACTCCGGTTCCTCCGACCTCTCCAGTAACCGTATAACGCAAACCTGCTAGTTTTACAGTTACAAAAATCTCTGCCGTTTTTTTAAAATATTGCTTTAACAGTTCACTTTTTACTTTATCTTCAATCTCGTCTATTGTAAATCCTAAAACTGTGATTTCTCCTAAAATAGGAAATTCAATATTACCATGCATATCTACAGTAAAACCATTAAAATAAAGACTGGCCTGACTTTGCGCAGCATTATTGGCACTCTCTACTGGATTAAAAATACCCACAAGTTCTTCATCTAAAGCTTTTACATTGATACTTAAAATATCATTAACTTGAACTTTGTATGGTTTTGGTAATTCATTTAAGACTAAAGTTGTATCTGCGCCATAATCTTTATCTTGCAAGTAAACAACATCTTTACTGGTTATACAAGACGTAAGCACGACACTAGTAACCAACAAAATAACAAGAAAATAGGGCTTCATATTGAGGCAAATTGATTTATCACAAATATAAGTTTTCGTGGTGAACAATAAAACTAATGCGGGATTTTTTGGTTCTTTATCCTTCAATTTACAAATAACTTTTCTTTGAACTATCTAACAGTTGAAAATATATCTAAATCTTATGGAGAACTTAGACTATTTGAAATATTTCATTTAATGTCCATAAAGATCAAAAAATAGATTTTATTACTTAAAACCGAACGGTAAAACCTTTATACTAAATATGCTATTTAGGAAAGATAAAGCAATTTAATACTGATTCTAAATTAACATTCTACAAGGTTATCTATCATAATAGTTGGAAAAAAATCACCTTCGTAGAAACTGAATTATTCAGTTGATTATTTTCTTTAAAAAAAACACAAACAATTAGTAGTTATATAAATAAAAATGTTTGTATATGCAGTCTAAAAAGTATAACATCCACAACGCTCTCTCCCCCAAAAATCTTTAAATCGAATATTTAAAAACAAACTATGAATACCATAATTCTCTCTCGAAAAATTATTAATTGAAGTATCATAAGAATAACCTATCATATATTGTTCTAAAAATCTAAACCCTGTAAATGCTCCAATAGTAGAATTTAAATCAAGATTTAAACTTAAATAAAATTTTTCATGCCAATCTAAAGAAGCAGATAACAAAGTGTTTATTGGAGCCCCCGCAACAACCCTACTTAATATACTAGGTTTGAAATTAATCCCCTCATCTAATTGGATATTATAACCTAGTGTGAAGTAATAATTTTGTGTTGTATTTGCTAAGGTGTTTTTATAACCATCTATCGTTTTTGTTTTGAACAAATTTGGAATACCTAGTCCTAAAAAAAAGTTATTGTTATACAAATAAAATCCAGATCCTATATTCACATTCATACTAGTTACTTTATTGTTCAATGAGTTAAACTCATTTAAATTTTCTATATTTAACTTGCTATAATCTACAGAACTATATGAAACACCCGCTTTAAGCCCCATAGATAATCTCCAATTGCCATTAAGTTTTATGTGATAAGCATAATTTCCTAATATTTTTGTCTCGGAGGACCCACCTATTTCATCTCGAATAAGTTCTAAACCCAAACCAGTATTTGAACCGAGAACAGTACCATGCCCGTTAACAAAAATTGTTTTAGCAGCACCATCAAAACCTAGCCATTGAGAAGAATAAAAAGAGGAAAATGACATGCCTTCGAAACTGCCGGCATAAGCTGGGTTATATGTAAGTGGATTTAAATATAAACTTGATAACTTAATGTCTGTTTGACCCAAAATGAAGTTTGGCATCAAGAACAAAACAATAATTTTAATTAATATATATTTATTTAACATCATTAATTCTTGTTGTCAATATTAATAAAACCTTTTAGTTGCGTCTGCTTACAATAGTTTGGATATTTTAATACAAAAAAATAAGTCCCAGATGGCAAAAAACTATCTTTCGATACAACGCCAGAAACATTGGCTTTACCATTAAAAACCACTGTTTTATTATTATAATTACTATTTTTCCATACTAATGTTCCATATCTATTGTAAATCTCAATAGTATTAAGAGGAAAATTTTCTATTCCAATAATTCTTAAAGCATCATTAATATTGTTGCTGTCTATTGTTATTGCATTATAATACTCCAGATCGGAATCTATAATTTCGATATTAAATTCTAATCGATCTATACTTTCACAACCGGATGCGGTATTGAATGTTGCAGCATAAAGAGTTTCTCCATTTTCTAAAATATATTCTGATGTTAGTAACTCCCCTCCAACCGAACTATCATACCAATTCATTGTAACACCATTAGTATTTACAAAATCAATTATTGGATTCAATTCTTTACAAAAACTAATTTCAGTTTCTAAATCTGGTAAGAGTGGATTTTCTACACTTATTTCTACTTTAAATCTAGATGAACTTTCACAAAAATTTAAAGCGTCATAAGAAGAAGCAAATAAATTTAAACCATCAGTAAGTAAATAATTTTGACTTAGTGATTGACCTCCATTTGGAGTTAAGTACCAATTTAAAAAAGAAGTATTTAATATCAAATCTGAGATCATCGGGCTATTTATAGCACAAAAGTATTGCTCAGCCATACCATTTGGAGTTTGCGGCCTTGGATATACTTCAATAGTCATAATTGAATTTGTTGCACATTGTCCAATATCAGGAGTAAATGTATACGTAGTTGTAACTGTATTATCTAAAATTGGAGACCATACACCTTTGTAACCATTAATAGAGATTGTAGGTAAAGTTAACAAGGTATCCCCAAAACAAATTGGGTCAACTTGAGTGAACATTGGTGTAATCTTTAAATCAAACACTACATTTACAGATATTCTGTCATTACTTTCACAACCACTAATAGTCTGCGAAGCATAAACGGTTTGACCATTTGTTAGTTGTAATGTGGCGTTCAATTGATTTCCATCTATTGCTGAATCATACCACCTGATATCATCTCCAACCACTAATAAATCGCCAATAGTAGGAATATCACAGAAAACTTGTATTCCGTCTCCCATGGGAGCATCAGGTTCTGAAACAATACTTAAGGTAACTGCAGTTCTAATTAAACTTGAACAGTTTGTAATAACATTGATAGCCTCTGCATAATAGGTTACAGAACCAACGCTATTTAGAAATGGGTCAGCAACAATATTGCCACCTATAGCAGCATCATACCAAGTTATTATCTCTCCAGGAAAAACCTTAGCACTTGCTGTAAGTATTGCGAATTCACAACCTATTTGATCGCCCTCACTAATCGGTGAATTAGGACCTATATCTTCAGTAATAATGATACTTTCTGTATCGGTACACCCATTGGAAGATGTAACCTTAACTGTGTAGATCCCTGGTACTATGATATTCAAATCCGGTGTCGTATCTCCAGTATTCCAAACATAAGTTCCTCCTCCTGTTGCTGTAATATTTATAGAGGTTAAAAAACAAGTTAATTCTGTAGACAATATGTTGTTCATAATCCCAGCTGTAGGTAACGCGATATCATCTGTAATCGTTCTGCTTTCTGTATCACTACATCCATTCGCACCGGTTACAGTAACAGTATATGTNNCTATATGTAACACCTCCCGTAGCGGTAAGGCTAATGCTTGTTTCATCACAAGTCAGCTCAGTTGCTCCTGTGTTGTTAGTAATCCCGGGAGTTGGCAGGGTGGTATTCTGAGTTATGACAATATCAGTGGTACCACTACATCCATTCGCACCGGTTACAGTAACAGTATATGTTCCTGGTGTGGTAATATTTAGATCTGCTAT
>ENA-UZWZ01000478-UZWZ01000478.1-metagenome-genome-assembly--contig:-Day-4-25m-contig-478_pt2 | contig 22657 bp, 23 predicted proteins | sample MGYA00260346_ERZ794906 | MGnify/ENA metagenome assembly ERZ794906 | reverse complement strand
TGGTTCGTAGCCAGGTACTCTATCCAGCTGAGCTACGGGCGCGCTATAAAGTGCAGACCTGCTTGGTCATGCGGGGCGCATTGTATACGGATTAGGTTAACATTACAACCAAAAAATATGTTAAATTCATCAACTTAGTTGCTTAAAGAAAGACATTCTATGATGGAAGTTATTGGCGTTTATCATGCTGATGGAGGTCTGGTTGGCGAGTTAAAATATATAGCTGGCAAGCTTACGGGCACCACACACTGCAGCCTTTGCGATATTACCCACGGTTGGCACCCATTAGGCAAGAGCGAATGGCGCACCGAAATGCGCAAATGGGGCAACCTTAAAGCGATTCATCTCAACGAACAACCAGCAGAGTTAGCGACCATCACGGCAGGCAAAACACCTTGTGTGGTAACGGCCAAAGATGGCCAATACCAGATCATTATCAATAGCGCGCAACTGGCATCCTGCCAAGGTGATATTCAGGCGCTGTTAACAAAGATCAAACAGGCCCTTAGTGAAGACGCTTAAATAGCCGAATAGCTGGCCCGCAAATCTACTTATTAGTGCCATTGTGTTGTATTATACGCGCCTAAACAGCTGATACTTACAACCCGTTGTACAAGCACTTATATAACCTTTGATCTAAACGCCCACTTACGGCTTACGAATACACCACCAATGAACGAAAACTATTCCGCCCAAGATATCGAACCAGCAGTCCAAAAATTCTGGCTAAACAACGACAGTTTTAAGGTACAAGACAACCCAGAGCAAGAGAAATTCTACTGCCTGTCTATGTTTCCTTACCCAAGTGGCCGCCTCCATATGGGCCACGTGCGCAACTATTCCATTGGTGATGTCATCTCCCGCTTCCAGCGCATGCGTGGCAAAAACGTATTACAACCCATGGGTTGGGATGCATTTGGTTTGCCCGCCGAAAATGCCGCCATGAAAAACAAGGTAGCCCCAGCGAAGTGGACCTACGAAAACATTAACTACATGCGCGATCAACTAAAGCGCATGGGCTTTGGTTATGACTGGGATCGTGAACTAGCTACCTGCGACCCTGAATACTACCGCTGGGAACAATGGTTCTTCACTAAACTCATGGACAAGGGTTTGGTGTATAAGAAAAATGCTGTTGTTAACTGGGATCCGGTTGATCAAACTGTACTGGCTAACGAGCAGGTTATCAATGGCCGAGGCTGGCGTTCAGGGGCTCTGGTCGAGCGCAAAGAAATCCCCCAATGGTTTCTGAAAATCACCGACTATGCCGATCAACTACTTGACGATCTAGATCAACTAGATGGCTGGCCAGAACAAGTGCGCACCATGCAGCGCAACTGGATTGGCCGCAGCCAAGGCATTGAGTTTGCCTTGCAGGTGAATGATTATGGCCCCTTAGATGTTTACACCACCCGCCCCGACACCATCATGGGCATCACCTATGTGGCTGTGGCTGCGCAGCATCCACTGGCATTGAAAGCGGCCCATAACAACCCTGAAATTGCCAACTTTATCGATCAGTGCAAGAACATGAAAGTGGCCGAAGCCGATATGGCCACTATGGAGAAGCTTGGCATCGATACAGGCTATACCGCCATCCACCCACTCACCGGTAAAAAAGTCCCTGTATGGGCCGCCAACTTTGTCCTCATGGACTATGGTTCGGGCGCTGTGATGTGTGTGCCAGGCCATGACCAGCGTGACTGGGAATTTGCCACCAAATACGCACTACCTATCAAACAGGTAATCCGCTCGGCTGATGATAGTGTGGTTGATATAGGCCAACAAGCCTATATCGAAAAAGGGCTGTTGATCAATTCAGGTGCCTTTAACGACATGGACTTCCAAGTCGCCTTTGATACCATTGCTGCCGAACTAGAAAGCCAGGGCAAAGGCCGTGTCACCACCAATTATCGCCTGCGCGACTGGGGTGTTTCACGCCAACGATACTGGGGCGCTCCCATTCCTGTCATCAACTGCGACAAGTGTGGTTCGGTGCCAGTACCCGAAGAGCAACTGCCCGTGTTGTTACCAACCGATGTTGAATTTGATGGCAGTGGCTCCCCCATTAAAAAAATGGCTTCCTTCATCAATACCAGCTGCCCCAAATGCGGCGGCGCGGCAGAACGTGAAACCGATACCTTTGACACCTTTATGGAGTCTTCTTGGTACTATGCCCGCTTTACTAGCACAGGCCAAGACGAGTCCATGTTAAAAGCCGATTCAGCCAATTATTGGGCCCCTGTGGACTACTATGTGGGCGGTATTGAGCACGCTATTTTACACCTTCTGTACTCTCGCTTCTTTCATAAGTTAATGCGTGATTTGGGACTGGTTAATTCTGACGAGCCATTCAAAAACCTACTGTGCCAAGGGATGGTATTGGCAGACACCTATTATCAGGAAGACGAAAAAGGTGGCCAGAATTGGATTTCACCCTTAGATGTCGAACCAACGCGTGGCGACAAAGGCCGCATTACCGGTGCCACTAGCAAAATAGACGGGTCGCCCGTGTTGTACGATGGCATGGGCAAGATGTCCAAATCCAAGAACAACGGTATCGACCCACAAGCCATGATTGACCAATACGGTGCTGACACCGTGCGTCTATTTATCATGTTTGCAGCCCCTCCAGAGCAATCACTAGAGTGGTCTGATGCCGGCCTTGACGGTGCCCAACGCTTTATCAAGCGTTTTTGGAAGCAGGTATACCAACACCTGCAAAACGCCACACATGTCGCCGCCATTAATAAGTCGTCACTCACCAGCGAGCAGCAGGATTTGCGACGCAAAACCCATGAGACCATCGCCAAGGTAACCGACGACATTGAACGCCGTAACACCTTTAATACGGCGATCGCCGCTATTATGGAACTCAGCAATGCCATCAACCGCTTTAATGATAACTCGGAGCAAGGCATTGCCGTGGCCCATGAGGCCATTTGCACGGCGGTATTGTTGATGTCACCCATCACGCCACACCTGTGCCACGAACTGTGGCAACAGATTGCAGGGCAAGACGACGTGTTGGTTGCGCAATGGCCACAAGTTGATGAAAGTGCACTCGTCAAATCTAGCATTGATATGGTTATTCAAGTCAACGGCAAGCTGCGCGGCAAAATTAGCGTCAACGCCAATGCCGACCGCGATACGGTTCAGCACCTCGCCCTAGCCGATGACAACGTTCAGCGTTTTATGGCTGACAAAACCGTGCGCAAAATTATTGTAGTACCTGGCAAACTAGTTAACATTGTTGTTAGCTAATCATGCCTAAAAGGAGATAACCCATGCACCCAAGCAACCTGCTCAAAAAACTACCAACAGCCCTGTTAGTGATGACCTTGAGTTTGGCTCTGGGCGCATGCGGTTACCAACTACGGGGCAGCCAAGAGCACACCAACCTGCCTGCTAGCATTAACTTGTACGCCGACAACCAAGCCTTAGCCAAAGCGACAGCGGCGGCCTTAGCCAAAGCTCAAGTTGAGGTCACTGTGACAGAGTCTGTGGCCACTTTAGAAGCCGAGTCACCAGCTCTTAATACCAGCAGCCTGCGCTTTACCAATACCAAAACCCAGCGCCAAGCGATCATATATGATACTAATGGCGATGCCACAGATTGGCGTTACCAAATCAGTACGCAGATGCTCATCGGCGGCGGTGATGACAGCCAAAGCTTTCAACTGCAAGAATACCGACAAGTAGCATTGAACAGCGACTCAAATGCAGGTTCAACCAACGATCGCATCGTCGCTAAAGCATGGCAAGACCTATACCAAGCTTTGGCACAGCGGGCAATCCGTGTTCTTAGCCGTCAACCTTAAACAGGCCGCCACATGCGCATTCGCCCTGAACAAATAACACAAAACCTCCAACACCTGGCGCCGTGTTATTTGATTCATGGAGACGAGCCCCTGCTGCTGCAGGAACTCGGTGATGAGGTACGGGCAGCGGCCAAGGGTCAGGACTTCCTCGACCGAGACCTATTTCACGTAGAAGGCCGCTTTGACTGGCAACAAATATCCGCCGCGGACCAAGCCATGTCGTTATTTGCCAGCCGCAAAATCATTGAAATTCGTATCCCAACTGGCAAGCCTGGCAAAGAAGGCGGCAGCAGCCTATTGGCGCTCGCCGAAAACCCTAACCCAGATAATTTAGTACTCGTAGTTGCCGGCAAAATCGACGCCGCTGGACAAAAAAGCAAATGGTACAAAGCCTTTGAAAAAAACGGCGTCACCGTACCGGTATATCCCTTAGAAATTGGCGAAATGCCCCGCTGGATCAATCAGAGAGCCAACAAACTTGGCTTGCAAATTGATGCCGACGCCGCCCAACTATTGGCCCAGCGCACCGAAGGCAACTTATTAGCCACGGCCCAAGAGCTAGAAAAGTTCACACTACGCACAGCCCATACATCCATCAGCGTTGATGAAGTAGCCGACAATGTTGGTGGCCATGCACGTTACAGCAGCTTTCAATTACTTGACGAAGCCCTCAATCAAAATCCTCAACGGGCTTTGACCATCCTGCATGGACTGCGTGAAGAAGGCAGTGAGCCCTTGGCCATCTTATGGGTATTCACCCGTGAGATACGCCTTATCAATAAAATTATCAGCCACTATGGCGGTATACAAGCCGGCCTAGATCAGGCGCGCATCTGGCCTAAAAAACGTGTGAGCATCATGCGCAAGGCCGCCAGCAGTCATTCCGCCAATAGCGTACAAGCCATGCTGGATTTGTGTTTGCGTATCGACCAAAGCAGCAAAGGTGCCAGCCACGAAAATGTCTGGGACCTTTTGTCCATGCTAACCCTCAGATTAGCAAAGCAACCTGTACATAGCTAAATCCAGTCCACCTCTGACAGTCTACCGCCAAAGCTCTCAATAGTTGTTCCAGCAATGTCCATTATATTTTCATCTTTACCTCAGAAAGGTTAAGCTACAATAAATCGAATTCAAGAATTAACCAACGGAGATGACAATGAAGCATCAACTTACCCTCGCTTTATTGCTTATTAGCAGTAGCAACCTATATGCCGAGCAAACCTTACACCCTTTAGCTCAGGCAGCATATGTGTTCTCTAGCAATGGCGAACCCGTAGTCAGTAGCAATGGCAACTGCATACGTAATGGCTCATTTGTGGTACTGGGTGAACCCCCATGTTACATAACCGCCACGGCAGCGGTAGCCGAACCGGTATCCGAGCCAGAAACCGACGCTGAACCTGTTGCCGAACCTGTTGCCGAACCTGTTGCCGAACCTGTCGCTGACACAGCCACAAGCAAACCAGAAGTTGCTGCAGCCGCTGAGCCACAACAAGAAGTAACACCAGAAGCACCAAAAACCGAATCGGCGGCCACACCTGCAACAGAAACCGTTGAAGCGACTGAGACGACCACGACCAACGTTGTCACATACAGCTATGTTACAGAAACCATCGATGCCCACATTTACTTTGACTTTGACAAAAACAATTTGCGCATTGACGAGCAAGAAAAGCTAGAACGAGCTATAGCCAAAGCTCGACAAGCCAACAAGCTATTCAAAGTGAGTGTTGAGGGACATGCCGATAGCCGTGGAACTGACGCTTACAACTACGACCTGTCCCAGCGCCGTATTAATACTATCGTCAACTATTTGAATCTGCGTAATGTTACCACCAACGCCACCATGGCCTGGGGTGAGAGCAACCTTATTTTAAATGCTGACGGCAGTGAAAACTATGACCACAGTCGCCGCGCCGAAATCAAGTTTAAAGTGCAAAACAAAGTGGCCAACTAAACTAGTAGGCTCAACTACTGGTCAAATCGGCTAATGGAAAATGGGGCTAAATGAGCCCCATTACCACTGAGCAAAGCTTCCACTACCAGTTCGCCACTGGTAATAGACTGAGTCAGGCCCATATGACCGTGACCAAACGCATAGGCCAAGCCTTGGCTTTTCTTTGATGGCCCCAATACCGGTAGAGAGTCCGGTGTAGAGGGCCGATGACCCATCCACATATGCCCTTGACCACCACCAAGTTCTGGCAAAAAACGCTTAGCAAGGGTTAACAGGGCTCGACTGCGCTGGTAGTTAGGTGCCGCCTGCAAGCCCGCAAATTCTGCCGCCCCACCTATACGCAAACCTTGGCCCATCGGTGTGGCGACAAACTGCTCTTCAGCAAACATCAGCATATGCTGCACTTCAATGCCTGGCTCGGCAATAGTGGTATTGTAGCCACGCTCAGAAGTTAATAAGCACCGCTCACCAACACTCTGGCTCAGTGCCGCCGACCAGGCACCCGCTGCCACTATCACTTGCCTTGCCGAGTACTTTTTCTTGGCACCTTGCAAGCCAACAATATGGCCGCCATCAGACAATAGGGCCTGCACCTCATCACTGACGAAAGTCACGCCCTGAGATTGCAGCCAATCTCGCCAGCAGGCCAACAACTGTTCTGGGTCATCCACGATTTGCCACTGTGGGTGGAACACAGCAAATTGTTTGCTACTGCTAACGGCCGGTTCCATGGCTCGCAATTGTTCACGCTCAATGAGCTCTATTTGGAATCCCTGCTGGCGTTTTAGGCGCCACTCCAAAGGCGAGCGGGCAAAGCTTTGGCGGTTTTTATATAGCTTTAGCATACCCTTTTTCTGTACTCGGTCGGCATAGCCTATGGCCTGCAAAAACGGCTCAAAGTCTTGCCATACGCGGCCATTAAGTTGCAATTGCGCGGCAGCACAAGCCTCTACTTTGGCCATGGTAGCTTGCCGCAAAAAGCGCCAAAACCAGGGCACCAAACCAGGTAACTGAGAGGGCCGAATAGACAGTGGGCCAAGCGGATCCAGTAACCAACCAGGCGTGGAGCGCCAAATGCCGGGCGTACTTAATGGCATACAGTCAGTCAGTGCTAGGGCACAAGCATTGCCATAAGAAGCCTTGTCACCAACCGGGTCTCGATCAATCACGGTTACTCGCTGACCCCGTTTGGCCAGAGCATAGGCACAACCTAAGCCCACAGCCCCAGCACCCACAACAATCGTGGAATCAGGCATATTTTTGTCACTCAGCAAGGCAATCGGTCAACTGAATTGGCTCACCACGCTGACGCATGAACGACAGCCAAGATTCGGCTAATTCTTCTTTGGGCGCAGCCGTCACGCCAGCACGAATATTGCCCGCCAGCACAGCTTCCACCGCTAAGCTTACGGTCAATGATACTAGGCGCGCCATGGCGCTGCCCTGCTCGTTACCATAGGCATCCATGTTGTAACTCTGATGCCAAATTATTTCGCCATTGTCTGGGTTGCAAGCCGACAGCTCGACACACAATACAACGCGGTCTGCTTCGCCTTCATCATAGGCATGCTGGCGCCATAAGTCATCTGACACAGCCCCAAGTTTGGCTTCTACCTCATCAGCCGGAGCGCCTTCTAGAGAATCCACCAGACCAAAAATATCTTGCCAAGCGTGGGTCCAACCCTTGCCCCGCAAGGTGCCCCGTACAAAGGTCTTTACAGGCCACTCTCGATCAAAGTTATATTGTTGCATAAACGGCAAGGAGTCTCGGTTAGGATAGGCTTCAAAAATCTCACTGCTACCGTCAGTTAAACGTGCCCCATAAGAGCGGACCGACAACCATGGCTTAGCACTATTTTGCGTCGCCGCAAACTCGCGCCATTGGGCGGGCGACTTGAGCGCTTTGAGCACCCCCAAAGGCGACCAAGAAAACTTATAGGTAAAGTCATTCATTTGGGCTGGCAGACCACCACAATAAGACTTAAATTCCACTTCATTGGACACCGCATAAGCGGCTGATTTGCGATAAGAGTCAATCAGACAGTGAGCCATCAAGTGGTCAATACCGGGATCTAGTCCTACCTCGTTCACCAAGCAAACGTTAGCAGCAATTGACGCTTCGTGTAAGGACTGCATTTCTGGGCTGATATAACTGCTGGATACAAAATGGGCACCATTGGCAATGGCCAGTTCAGCGGCTTGCACATGGAATGTACCTGGCAACATGGACACCACCACATCACCGGCACTGACATTAGCCGCTAAGTCCTGCCAGTCCATGGATTTTGCTTGGCTTTGCCCCTGCACACCTTGCAATATGTCCTGCGCCTTAGCGACGCTGCGGTTCCACAACCATAGATCAAAACCCAATTCAACAAGACGCCTAATACCCGGTGGCGTAGACAATCCCGCCCCCAACCAATGTACTTTAGCCACACTAACTCCTTTTTTTATTTGTATGCCGATGAGTTTCAGAGTAATCAAGAATCAAGGCTTGAGCAAGCGCTATCTAGTGCTAAGTGCGGCCTAACCAAAAAACCGGCCCAATAAAAAAGCCAGTTGCGAGCTGCTACTGGCTTTTCCAAAATAGTACACTAATGAGTTACCTATAAAGTTGTGCCGCACAAGGGACAGTGGCTAACCTTGCGCCTAGCTGATTTCATAACCACTGGCCTGCAAATCAGCATGATACGATGAACGCACCAATGGCCCGCTGGCAACGTGCTTGAAACCCATAGCTTTGGCCTTCTCACCTAACTCATCAAACTCTTCTGGAGAGACAAAGCGTTCTACTGCCAGATGGTTACGACTGGGTTGCAGATACTGCCCCAAAGTCAGCATATCCACATCATGATCCCGTAGGTCACGCAACACAGCCATAATTTCTTCGTTGGTTTCACCCAAACCCACCATGAGTCCTGACTTTGTCAGCACCTCAGGACAGCGTTTTTTGTAGTTTTTTAGCAACTCCAGCGACCACTTATAATCGGACCCTGGGCGGATTTTTTTATACAAACGCGGCACCGATTCCAGATTGTGATTAAATACCTGCGGCGGTGTCTTCGCCAAAATATCCAAAGCGATGTCCATACGCCCGCGAAAATCAGGCACTAACACTTCCACTTGAGTATTAGGTGTACGCTCATTGATCGCTTCAATACAGTTTGCAAAATGCTGTGCGCCACCATCTCGCAGATCATCTCGGTCTACTGATGTTACCACCACATACTTCAGGCCCATGTCGGCGACGGCAGTGGCTAATTCTGTTGGCTCACTTTCATCCAAGGCATTGGGGCGTCCGTGAGCGACGTCACAAAACGGGCAACGGCGGGTACAAATTTCACCCATAATCATAAAGGTGGCTGTACCGTGATTAAAACACTCCCCCAAATTAGGGCAGTTGGCCTCTTCACATACTGACGACAACTTGTGTTCACGCAACTTGTTTTTTATGCGTGAAATTTCAGGCGAAGAAGGCACTTTAATACGCAACCACTCCGGCTTGCGCGGCATGGTTTCCGTAGGAATAACCTTGACCGGAATACGCGCCACCTTATCGGCACCCCGTAGTTTCACACCAGTTTCAGCTTTGTAGGATTTTGTCATGATAATTAATTAACCTTTATATTCTAGGCTTGTGAGGCTTGCCAGCTTGTATGCAAGGTCTTCACCTCGCTATAACCCAGCTGCTGTATCAAATTAGACAGCAACTGCTGCGACACCTCATGCACAGTAACGTTTGCTTGCAAGTCGGCTAGCTGAATCATATTCAAACCCGGATAACCGCATGGATTAATCGCCAAAAAGGGACGTAAGTCCATAGCCACATTCAGTGCTAGACCATGGAAACTGCACCCTCTGCGCACCCGAAGGCCTAGGGAGGCTATTTTGGCGTCATCAACATACACACCTGGCGCATCGGGTTTGGCATAGGCCTGCACATCCCAATGGGCTAAGGTGCTTTGTAACGCCTGCTCCATCACCGTCACTAACTGCCGAACGCCTATACCAAGGCGCTTTAAGTCCAATAACAGGTAAGCGATTAGTTGCCCAGGACCATGATAGGTTACTTGCCCGCCGCGATCAGTTTGCACCACCGGCACCTGTGTTGCCTCTAAAACATGCTCAGCTTTACCGGCTTGTCCCTGAGTAAACACCGGCTCGTGCTGCAACAGCCAAATTTCATCACAGCTGTCCTTATCGCGGTTATCAGTGAAGTCTCGCATGGTTTGCAAACAAGGTACATAAGGTTGCAAACCCAAGTGCCTGACACACAACGTACTAGGCATACTTAGATAACCATTTGTACCTTGCCACTGGCCATTAAGACGTCATGGATTTTCTTTAATTGGGCTTCACTTTGTGCACAAATGGCCAATCGTACTGATTGGAAGTTACCGTTACGGCTATTTACCACCTGTACTTCATGGGCCTGTAAATCAGGCGCCAAATTTTGCACACAAGCTATCACCCAATCACTGTAATCCGCCGTTTTTCGCCCCACAACCTTCATGCTGTAGTTGTCGCAGGGAAATTCAATTTTGGGAGCTTGTTCTGCCTTTGAAGTGGTGGTCATCAATCTAGCACTCCCTGAAAGAACTTCACCACACCGTCTGTCGTGCTCTTAATGAAGCCGCCATCTGCAATGGCACTCTCGGCTACCAACGCTTGTTGGGCTATGATTTCACCATCCAAGGAAACCTGCAAACTGCCCAGTGTTTGTTGGGCCACTACTGGAGCCTCAATCTCTGGATTGATTTCTATACTGGCCTGTAAGTTTTTGGCTTGGCCGCGCGGCACGGTCACATACATGGCATCGGCCAGCACCAGATTGATATAATCACTTTCACCACCCCAAACCCGCACGCGTTGCAGTTTTTCACCAGCGTCATATAAGGTGTGGGATTCAAAAAAGCGCATACCATAGGTCAGCAATTTCTGGCTTTCTTGAGCTCGTGACTCTGTACTCTTGGCACCTAACAACACCGATATTAAACGTTGACCGTCTTTCTTCGCAGACGCAACCAAGCAATAACCAGCGGCTTGCGTATGACCAGTTTTCAAACCATCTACGGTACTGTCGCGCCACAACAGTTTATTGCGATTAGGTTGACGGATTTTATTAAAGGTAAATTCTTTCTCGGAATACACTTTATAATGATCCGGGTAATCATTGATAATCGCTTGTGCCAAAATGGCTAGATCACGCGCTGTCGTCAAGTGACCTTCTGCGGGCAAGCCCGTGGCATTGTGAAAACGCGTATTCGTCATATCCAAACGATCGGCATGTTGATTCATCAAGTCAGCAAAAGCCTCTTCACTGCCAGCCAGGTGTTCAGCTACGGCCACACTCGCGTCGTTACCTGACTGAATAATGACACCACGCATTAGGTCTTCCAATAAGACAAACTTGCCTTCTTGGATAAACATGCGCGAGCCTTCTGTCCGCCAGGCCTTTTCGCTTATGCGGACCTCATCAGCTAGTGAAACATTCCCTGTGGCCACTTCATAAGCCAGTATATAGGCCGTCATCATCTTGGTAAGACTCGCCGGCGCTAGGACTTCATCGGCATTGTTCTCAACAATAATATGCCCAGTATCAGCATCCATTAGCACATAGGCATTGGCTGCTAGTTTAGGTGCTTGAGGGACTAGTGCTGCTGCCCAAGACAAACTGGCCATCATGGCTAACAAAAGTACAACAAAGCCTCTAGTTGGCATTCTCATGTTTCTTACACTCCACTCAAATTGGTGTATGGTTTGTGGCGGGCGATTATACCACAGCCATCAAGAATCAATTAGGGTAACAACAACAAAGGCTTACTAAAGCCTAAGTCGACCACTTTCTGGCCCAACAACAGGGCACTATTTCTATCACTGATGGGACCGATTATGACCCGATATAAGCTACCATCGGTCGCTTGTTCAACCAACACATCCAGTCGATTTAACTGATTCTTAAGCTTATCACCTAGGCCAACAGCCGAGCTCACCTTGGACAAGGCCGCTACCTGTATGTAAAAACCGTGGGCGCGCGTTGCCTGCTTACTCGTCATGCCATTGGTCACGAGAGTCGCACTTTGGGCAACCTTTGGCTGGGCCGACTGGACTTGTACCTGGGGCAATGGCTGGACAACAACTTGAGTATTACCTTGTTGACGCGAACGGCGCAGTGACTGCTCACTAGCCACACTCCATGTGGAAGCATCAATAGCCTCTACCAACACCTTGGCCACACCTTTTTTACGATAACCCAGTTTGCTGGCCGCGGCATATGACAAGTCAATCACTCGGTCACCATGAAATGGCCCACGGTCATTGACTCGCACAATCACAATTTTACCGTTTTCTAAGTTGGTAATGCGTGCATAGGTGGGTAACGGCAAGTTTTTATGGGCTGCACTCATGGCATACATATCATAGGTCTCACCATTAGAGGTTAAGTGTCCATGAAACTTTTTCCCATACCACGAAGCCAAGCCGCGCTGAGTAAAACCAATACTGGATGGCATCACATGGTATTGCTTACCCCAAACCTCATAAGTGGACTTATTGCCCCCTCGACTATGGGCTTCAACCCGAGGTACAGCATCAGCCATACCTGACATGTCAACGTGCTGTGTAGGGCCATGATCATGCTTGATACTGTAACGCGTACCCGCACTTTTTTTATTACCACTAGGGGTCAGCTTGGTACTGGTACTGCAGGCACTGATCAAACCCACCACAACCAACAAAAAGGCCAACCTATAACTCGATTTCATGCTTTTTTTCTGCACTGTGTTTGCCTATTGCATTTACTTATTAATGGCATCAGCTAGCTCGGCTACCAAGCGCGCATACCAAAGGGAATGATTATATCGGGTTATGGCGTAAAAGTTACCTGTTGCCAATATATATTCTGTTTCGGCGTGGGTGGTAAATGGGTACAAACGGTATTCTACCTTGTTGCGCTCCAATTCGGCCAAAGGTGTTACCAAACGAATGCCTTTGGCTTGCCAGGCGGCAAGGCTCTTACCACCAGGTTTGGGCTTGTTACTCACCTCATTAATAGGGTTCTGCGCCTCTATTGCCAACCACACGGGCTTCTCACCCTGCCAACCATGGCGTACTAAGTAATTGGCGATGCTCGCTAAACTGTCAGCAACACTAGTCAATAAATCAATATCGCCATCGCCATCGCCATCTACTGCATAAGCTTGGTAACTGGACGGCATAAACTGCGCCATACCCATAGCGCCGGCGGGTGACCCACGCACGGTTAGAGGGTCAAAGTCTTGCGAGTAACTAAGGCGAAGGTAATGAGCCAACTCCTTGCGAAAATAGGTTTGCCTACGAGGATGCTCAAAAGCCAAAGTTGCCAAGGTACCCAATGTGGGAAAACGGCCCGTATAACTACCAAAATTTGTCTCCACTCCAGCAATCGCTGCTATATAGTGAGCAGGCACGCCGTAAGTCTGAGCAACATTTTGCAACAACGCAGCATGGTGCCGCATAAACTTTCTTCCAGCCTTAATGCGTTGTTGAGATAACAAACGTTGGCGATAATCCGTCCAAACCCAATTTGATTCCGGCGCCTTAACCAATACCGGAATCACTTTTGGTTGGCGTGGGGCTTTTTGCAACAAGGCGAGTACCTGCGCCTGGCTATGGCCCAAATCCTGCTGTTGCGCCACCCAAGTTTGCACTTGGGCTTGTTGTGAAAAATCAGCCGCGACTGGCATAGCCAATAGCCAAACGCTGGTCAACAGCCACAATAATGGTTGTTGGCACAAAGGCCAACGATGATCAACAATCATGATAAACATTAGCTTCTATAGTGAATGAATAGAATAAAGCATAATATAGCCCGAAATAGACCTCACAACCAAGTCCCTATTGCGACGCCACGTACAACCATTAAAGAAAACAATAAATCACTGCTCAAACAGCTTCTGTAAATATGATTACCATCCGAATATAAAAGTTCCTAACAAAAATATTTTCAATCAATTATATGTAGATAACGACCTAAACTTCCGTATATGACCTATTTGTAATAATATTATCTATCAGTTGATAAGCATTTTTTATCTATCATTCATAGAACATTTGATTAGACAGAGGCCACTTAGCGAGGCAAAATAGCCCCACTTTAGCACTTAGTTAGCGCTAGCCTGAGCAGACAATTTTAATTCAGACAGGTGGATAAAATACCATGAACCAACAACAGATCCCCGTCGATCTTCGCCATGCCATTCGTAAAGGCGAAATGACCACTAATACATCTGGTCTATGTGCTGGTTTCGTGCAAGGGAATCTATGTATACTGCCTGCCGACTGGGCCAATAATTTCCTTAAATTTTGTCAGCTCAACCCCAAACCATGCCCTATTGTTGGCATGTCTAAAGCCCCCGGAGATTATTCCTTAACAAGTTTGGGCGCTGATTTAGATATCCGTACCGACATCCCACAATACCGGATTTTCGAACATGGTGTAGCAGTGGATCAGGTCACCGATATTAGCGACCACTGGCGTGACGACCTGGTGGCTTTTGTCTTGGGCTGCTCGTTCTCCTTCGAGGAACCTTTACTTGCCGACGGCCTCGAAGTGCGAAATATCAGCGAAGGTGTTAACGTGCCCATGTACCGAACTAACATTGCCTGCGAACCTGCCGGCCCGTTTGCTGGCAACATGGTGGTGAGCATGCGACCCTTTAAGCCCGCTGATGCCATCCGCGCCATACAGATATGCAGCCGCTTCCCATCTGTCCACGGTGCACCTGTCCATTTTGGTGACCCTGAGCAGATTGGCATTAAGCATATTCAGACTCCAGATTTTGGTGATGCGGTCACCATCAAAGAAGGCGAAGTACCTGTATTCTGGGCCTGCGGTGTGACACCGCAAGTGGCCGTGGAACAAGCCAAACCGCCCTTCTGCATTACCCATGCCCCTGGCTGTATGCTTGTCACCGACAAGCTCAACAGCACCTTAGCCATCATGTAAGGAGCCCATTTATGCTACTCAATTGCGATCTCGGCGAAAGCTACGGCTCATGGACCATGGGTCAGGACAGCAAGGCAATGTCCCACATTGACCAAGCCAATATTGCTTGTGGTTTTCACGCCGGTGATCCACTGGTGATGCGCAACACCATCGCCTTGGCCAAACAACATGGTGTAATAATTGGCGCACACCCAGCTTACCCAGATTTGGTTGGATTTGGCCGGCGCAGCATGAATTGTTCAGACGCCGAATTACAAGCATTGCTGCATTATCAAATTGCCGCGATTGATGGCATGGCTTCATCTCAAGACATGTCATTGTCTTATGTCAAACCTCATGGCGCCTTATATAATGACATGATGGCCAATGACAAGGTGCGCAGCAATGTGATGCAAGCTGTCGCAGCTTACCATAGGCCCCTTAAGCTCATGCTACAAGCCACCGCCGCTTGGCAACAACACCAAGACGAAGCCGATGCTCTGGGCCTAAATCTGTATTTTGAAGCCTTTGCCGATCGGGCTTATGAAGATGACGGCCGCCTTATGGCTCGCAGCAAACCTGGTGCCGTACTTGATCACCACAACATGCTCGCACAAGTGAAGCAACTTATTGCAGCTGGCACTATTACGAGTGCTACCGGTGTCGTGCTGAACCTTAAAGTGGATAGCCTGTGCGTGCATGGTGATAACGATGCAGGCATTGCAGCAATCCATGAAATTCGCGCTCTTATCAACAGTGCAAGCCAATAAGGGAGCACAGCATGCGCATAGAGGTAGCCAGCGAAAATAGCTTTATCATTTATTTTAATGATCACATTGCTGCCCATACATCGGCTCAAATTGGTGCTTGTGCCACCTACCTGCGTCACTCTATGGGGCCACTGCTGATAGATCTAGTCCCATCATATGCCTCGCTACTAGTTATCTATCATGCCCAGATGGGTGATCACTATCAGGTCAAACGACTATTGCGAGAAGCTTTGGCGCAAGTACAAGACGAGTCCGCCAGCGATGGCAAACTAATTCATTTGCCAGTTTACTATGCTGAAGAATCCGGCCCAGATTTAGCCCTATTAGCCCAGCGGGCTAATCTGAGCATAGAGGACACGATTGCTTTGCACCACAACATGGCCTATCAGGTTTATGCCATTGGCTTTGCTCCCGGTTTTGCCTATTTGGGTGAAGTTGACAAACGATTAGCCGCACCGCGCATCGCTACCCCGCGGCTAAAAGTGCCCAAAGGTGCCGTAGCGATTGCCGATCGACAAACCGCCGTGTATCCCAGTCAATCTCCTGGCGGCTGGAACCTCATTGGCCTATGCCCCACATCCATGTTTAATCCGCAGCAAGATCCTCCCATGCCAGTTAACGTTGGCGACCAGATCAAGTTTGAACCCATTAATCGCAGCGAGTTCCTACAACAAGGTGGTGACGAGCAGCTCTTACTGGAGCCGATAGCATGAGCATCCAAGTTATCCAGCCCGGGTTGTTGAGCCTATTGCAAGACGCTGGTCGTTATGGCGCTCACAATATCGGCCTTACCACTGGCGGCCCCCTAGACAGGCAAGCCTTTGAATGGGCCAATAGACTGCTCGGCAACCAGTTGGATGCCTGCGCCATTGAAGTAAGCTTTGGCGGTTTGCAGTTGCAAGTCCAGGCTGACACGTATATTGCGGTTGCTGGCGCTACAATGCCATTACAAATCGATGGCGTCGACATGGATTTGTGGACCACCCATAGGGTAAAGGCAGGCAGCAAAATCAGCTTAGCTTATGCTCAGCATGGTACCCGTACCTACGTTGCTGTTGCTGGAGGCATACAAACGCCTTCCAGTTTCGGCAGCCGCAGCACGGTGGTACGTGAAAAAATTGGTGGGCTTAATGGTGGCAAACTAGTCGACCACGATATCCTAGACTGCATGCCAACAAAACAATTACAGCGTTATACACTGCCACCTAATCTACGCCCACAATACGCTAGCCATGTGCGACTCAAAGTGGTGCTGGGCTACCAACATGCGCTCTTTGATCGCCCAACAAAACAACTGTTCTTCAGCAGCACCTACACTATGACTGACCGCGCTGACCGCATGGGTATGCGCCTGGAAGGTCCGAACGTGGCTTGTGGTACTAGCCAAATGTTATCAGAAGGCATTTGCCATGGCGCCATTCAAGTCCCAGCTGACGGTCAACCTATCGTATTGCTAAATGACCGACAAACCATTGGTGGCTATCCAAAGATTGGTTCAATGATGAGCCGTGACACGGCCCGTTTGGCTCAGCTACGTCCTGGCAATACCGTGGAATTTTGCGCCGTGGACATCCACGACGCGCACAACTTAAACGCTTTGGCAGCCCATCGCTTCCAAAATACACAACTGGCTGCCATTGATGGGTAATCCTATGAAACAAGACTTGCAACAACTAAGCCAAACTATCGAAAATATTCTGGTAGCTCGCAATTTGCGTGGCATGCAAAATATACAACCCGCTTTGCAACCGGGTTACTGCTTGCGCGCCGCCAATTTGTTACGTGACAAAACCGGCTACATTTTAATTGGCACCGGCTTTCCTGTGGTGGATACCTTCGAAACCGATGGCCCGGCTGGGGCTATCGCCTTGTACGAGACCCTTGAATATCTGGGCGCCAAACCGGTTATCGTATGTGGCCAGCCCATTGTTGGCGCCTTAAGTAGCAAATACCGCACCCACGAGATTAAAGTTGGCCAGCACGATCAACGTGAACATGAAGCTCAGCAAGCACTCGCTCACTACAACCCAGACGCGGTGGTAGCAATCGAACGTCCAGGTCAAGCAGCTGATGGTGGTTACTACAATATGCGTGGCGAAAACATCAGTCTTCGCACGGCCTGTTTTGATACTTTTATCAAACAAGCAAAATGCCCCACTCTCGCTATTGGTGATGGTGGCAATGAAATAGGTATGGGAAAGGTCACTGCCGCCTTACAGGAACTTAACATTGTACCGGCAGTCACAAGCTGTGATGAGCTGCTAGTAGCGGATGTATCTAACTGGGGCGCATATGGCCTAATAGCCTTCCTAAGTGTGTGGCACAATGAAGATCTGCTGGCTCGTATTGATCCAGAAGCCATGTTGGCCTACTTGTCCGGACTCGGCAGTGTTGACGGCGTAACACGCCTTAATGAACTCACTGAGGATGGCCTAGCGCCCAACGAAGGCATAGCAGTTATTGCCGAAATTCGCCAAGCTATTGGCTTTTTAAACTAAACGACAACGAGCGAAAAAGTATGCGCATCCGCAATCTAAACAGCTTTATCAAGGTCGCTACCCTAGGCAGTTTTCACGCAGCAGCGACTCAACTACACACCTCGCAGCCCGCTATTTCTGCGCGTATTGCCACCCTAGAAGAAGAGCTAGGCGTGAAGTTGTTCAAACGGGATCAAAGTGGTACACAACTGACCACCCGTGGCATGCAATTACTGCCCTATGCCGAGCGCTTGGTGGCCATCAACAATGAAATGAAAGCGCAGCTCAAAGATAAGGCGCCAGAAGAGGGTATTTTTCGTATAGGTATCGCTGACACCGTGGCGCACTTGTGGCTGACTGATCTACTGAAGGTGTGGCGCGAACAACACCCCATGATCCAGTTTGAGCTAACTATCGACCTGAGCCAGTCCTTATACAAGCAACTACAAGAACATCAACTGGATCTGGCTTTCATGGTTTATAGTGGCCAAGGCGCGATCAATACGCAGCCCCTTTGTGCTTATCCTCAGTCATGGGTGGCCACACCTGAATTTGCCGCCCAACACCCTGTTGCATCAATTCATGACCTAGCTTTGCTACCGATTCTTAGCTTCCCTATTACTACGGGCCCTGGAAGGCACTTACAACAGTTATTTCAAGACCAGAGCGAAATGCCCAAATTACACACCAGTAACTCAGTCGCTGGCTTGATGGCCATGGCTGAGCAAAGCGCTGGTGTTGCCCTATTAACCGATCCCTTGGTAGAACCTGCTATTAAAGCGGGGCGCTTACAAAGGCTGCATGTTCGTCCCGAAGCCCCTTTATTGCATTTTTGCAGTGGCTGGCGTCAGGATGAAGACCGCATACTTCCACAGCTGTTAGCCGACAGCGCTAGCCAGTTAATTCAATCCCAATCTAACCTGGGAGACCCTGTCTCCCTTAAATATGAGCACAAATGACATGACGATTGCATACCTTAATGGCGAATTTTTGCCTTTAGAAGAAGCCCGCATTTCCCCTTTGGATCGTGGTTTTTTGTTCGGTGACGGCATCTACGAAGTGATCCCCTCTTACGGTGGCAAGATGGTTGGTTTTGGCCCTCATATCGACCGCATGATCGATGGTTTGGCATCTTTGGAAATCGGCCTCAAGTGGGGACACGACCAATGGCGCGAGATTTGTGAAGAGCTCATCAAGCGCAACCCCGAACCACAATTGGGTTTATACCTGCATGTCACTCGGGGCGCAGATACCATTCGTCACCACCCTTATCCAGAGGGTGTTGCGCCAACGGTTTTTGCAATGCCTACGGCCATACCACCGGCACCCATTCCAGAGCGTGATAAGGTCAAAGCTTACAAGGTGTCCAGCATGCAAGATAAACGTTGGCGCCGTTGCAACATCAAGTCGATCTCCCTACTCGGTAATGTTATGCACTATCAAGCTGGACATGCCCAAGGAAACGGCGAGGTCTTGTTATACAATACCAACAATGAACTTACAGAATGTGGTGCCTGTAACGCCTACATCGTTAAAGACGGTGTCGTCATCACGCCACCACTAGATGCGCAGATTCTACCCGGTATTACCCGCTTAATCGCCCTTGGGGTGCTGCGCAAGGATGGTTCAATTCCTGTGCAAGAACGCATTATTACCATGGACGAAGTAGAAAACGCTGACGAAATCTGGATTTCCAGCTCCAGTAAAGAAATTGCCCCTGTAACCACCCTCGATGGCAAGCCTGTTGGCGATGGTAAACCTGGCCCTATATGGGAAAAAGCGGCCAAGCTATACAGTGCCGGCAAATACGATTTCTAAGGAATAGTTATGACTCGCCCTAGTCACATTCAGGTAAATTTGCAGGCGCTAAGAAATAATTATCAATGGGCCTGTGAGCTCGCGCCACAGTCGAAAACCATGGCCATTATAAAGGCTGACGCCTATGGCCATGGTGCCGTCGCCTGTGCCCGTGCTCTTGACGACCTAGCACCTGCGTATGGCGTTGCTTGTATCGAAGAAGCACTGCAACTGCGCCAAGCGGGTATCAACAAGCCCATTTTACTACTCGAGGGCATCTTTACTGACGATGAAATAGCTACCGCAGCAGAGCAAGATTTGTGGATGATGGTGGAGGACCCTTGGCAAGTTGACGCCATTGTTAACGCCAAACTCCAGCAACCTGTGCAAGTGTGGACTAAAATGGACACTGGCATGCACCGCTTGGGGTTAGCCCCTTTTCGTTTACCGGAACTGTTAGCCAAACTACAAGCCAGTCCGAACGTGTGCAACGGTATCGTCATGGCCAGTCACTTTGCCTGTGCTGATGAATTGAGTAATGACTTTACCCGTCAACAGATTGCCCTTTTTCATAGCCATCTGCCCTCACCAGATATGCCCTTTAGCCTCGCCAACTCAGCGGCCATCATGGCCTGGCCTGAATCTCATGGCCACTGGAACCGGGCTGGGTTTATGCTCTATGGCAACACGCCGTTAGACGCAGAGCACGACAGTAATCTGGGTCTAACCCCGGTGATGTCATTGAATTCTTCGGTTATTTCTTTACGTCAGGTTGCTGTTGGCGAAGCAGTGGGTTATGGACAATTATGGAAGGCGCAACGGCCTTCGATCATCGCTACGGTTGCCATGGGCTATGCCGACGGCTATCCGCGCCATGCAAGCACAGGCACCCCAGTGCTGATAAACGGTCAACGGGCGCCGATTATTGGGCGTGTATCCATGGACATGATCACTATTGATGTCACCGATCTCAGTGGCGTCTGCCTAGGCAGCCCTGTGTGTTTTTGGGGGCACGATTTGAACGCCAATGAAGTGGCATCGCACATTGGCACTATCGGTTATGAATTAATAACCCGGATGGGGCAAAGATTACCCAAAATTTATGTCTAAGCCTTCATTATCAGAGGCTTACTGGTGGGAATTGGTCCTTGTCAGCCTCTTATATTTATCACTGCCCAGCACTTTATTTGACTCGCCGCATACGTTTGGATGTGCGCTGAGCGCGGATTGACATCAGCATCCCCAAGCTCAACATCAAAGTTACCGCTGATGTTCCTCCATAGCTGACCAAGGGCAAGGGCACACCAACAACTGGCAACAAACCACTAACCATCCCAATATTTACTACAAGGTACACAAAAAAAGTTAAGGTTAAACTAGCGGCCAACATGCGACTAAATGGGTCCTGAGCCTTACCTGCGATAATCAAGCCACGTATCAAAATAAAAGTATAAAAGAACATGAGCAATAAAATGCCCAGCAAACCAAATTCTTCAGCTAGCACGGCAAAAATAAAATCCGTATGCGTTTCAGGTAAAAAATCAAGATGGGATTGTGTGCCTTGCAACCAACCTTTGCCCATTAAACCCCCTGAGCCAATCGCGATCTTGGATTGAATGATGTTCCAACCCGCGCCTAGGGGATCACTCTCTGGGTCAAGAAATGTCAGTACCCGTTGCTTCTGGTAATCATGCATTAGCATCCACAAGGCAGGCAAAGCCGCGGTGCCGGCAACAATAGCTAACAAAACAAATCGCCAAAGCAAACCGCCAAAAAAAATAACAAAAACACCCGAAGCACCTATTAACAATGAGGTTCCCAAGTCGGGTTGTTTAGCAATGAGCATTACCGGTATCACCACCAGGACAAATGCCGCCAGTGTGTGCAAAAAGCTAGGCGGACGGGGCCTGCCAGCTAAATACCAAGCCACCGTTAATGGCACCACTAGCTTCAATAATTCCGATGGCTGAAATCTGGGCGTACCGGGAATTTGCAGCCAACGCTGGGCACCTTTGGCCCCCACACCAAACAATAATACGGACACCAACAACAACACACCAATCACATACAGCAACGGCACAAACCGCTCTAACTCACGCAGGTTTATTTGTGCTATGAAAAGCATACCCAGCATGGCCAAACTATAGCGCGTTATCTGCTTGTCTATGGCTTCTTGGCTAGCGCCTGCACCTGAATAGAGCACCACCAAACCCAAGGCCATAATGCCCAGCACTGGCAACAACAACCACAAGTCGATGCGACTGCGCGCCAGAATACTGGGGCCGCGACGTAAAAAGCCACTGGTGCCAGGGATAAAACGTTGAAAATCAGCCATCACTGGGCCCCAGCAAATAGAAATCAAACAGTTGACGCGCTAAAGGTGCGGCAGCAGAGCTGCCGCCACCGCCATTTTCAACAATCACTGCCACCACTATTTCTGGTTTCTTGGCAGGTGCCCAGCCGACGTACAAGCCATGATCTCGTAGACGCTCTGCGACTTTTTCAGCATCATATTCTTCATCTTGTTTAATGCCCTTTATCTGGGCTGTGCCGGTTTTGCCGGCCATCTGGTAACTACTATTTGCGCCACTTCGCCTAGCGGTGCCAAGACGACCATGCATAACATCAACCATTGCCTTATGCACCTTATTCCAGTCGCTATCACGCTTGAGTTCAATGTTGTCTAACGTGAGTGGGTCTTCACGACCAATCTCACTCACCTGCGTCACGGTTTGACCAGCCATACTTTTAATCATCCGCACCTGATGCCACTCACCCTTATTGGCCATCACCATAGTCATGGTGGCCAATTGCAATGGCGTAGCTGACAGAAAACCTTGACCAATGCTCAAGTTTAAAGAATCCCCAGG
>ENA-UZWZ01006606-UZWZ01006606.1-metagenome-genome-assembly--contig:-Day-4-25m-contig-6606_pt1 | contig 22721 bp, 22 predicted proteins | sample MGYA00260346_ERZ794906 | MGnify/ENA metagenome assembly ERZ794906 | reverse complement strand
TCTTTTCTACTTCTATCACCTCCATACATTGCACGAACTTGGGATAATGTAACGTGACTTTCATCAACTATCATAAGGTAATCTTCTGGAAAATAGTCAAGTAAACAAAAAGGTCTTGTTCCAGGAGATCTTTTATCAATATATCGAGAATAATTTTCTATTCCAGAACAATATCCAAGTTCTTGTATCATTTCTAGATCAAAGTTTGTTCTTTCCTCTAACCTTTTTGCTTCAAGAAATTTACCAATTTCTTTAAAATATTCAATTTGATTTTTCAAATCAAATCTTATTTCGTTCATAGCATTTTGCAAAACATCAGGAGAGGTTGCAAACATGTTGGCAGGATAAATATTTAGCTTATCCAGTGATTCTAGAGTTTTTTTTGTTAGTGGATCAAAAATTTCAATCAATTCAATCTCATCTCCAAAAAAATGAACCTTGAAGCTGTGATCTGCATAACTTGGAAAAATATCAACAATATCTCCGGATACCTTGAAAGATCCGCTTATTAGTTCTGTTGTTGTTCTTGAGTAAAGACTTTGAACTAAGTTATGTAGAAATTTTGTTCGTGATATTTTTTGATTTTTTTCAATATCAATTATATTTTTTTTAAACTCTACTGGATTTCCAATTCCATACAAACAAGATACTGATGCTACAACTATAACATCTCTTCTACCTGAAAGTAATGAAGAAGTTGTGCTTAATCTAAGTTTTTCAATATTTTCATTTATAGATAAATCTTTCTCAATGTAAGTTCCGCTTACAGGCAAATAAGCTTCGGGCTGATAATAGTCATAGTAAGAAACGAAATATTCAACAGAATTATCCGGAAAATATTCTTTAAATTCAGAATAAAGCTGTGCAGCTAAAGTTTTATTATGAGCAAGAACTAGAGTTGGCTTATTTATTTTATTTATAACATTTGCAACTGTAAAGGTTTTTCCTGATCCTGTAACTCCTTTAAGAGTTTGGAACTTAGTATTTTCTTTTAAACCCTCAACAAGCTGATCAATAGCTTGTGGCTGATCTCCAGTAGGATTATATTCTGACTCTAGTTTAAACAATTTTTTTATAATTTTTCAAATTTACAATAATAAGTCTCTAATAGATAATTCTTACTTTTATATTATTAAGTACAATTTTTAAATTATGACTGAAAAATTAATGTCAAAGAAAAAACCTTTTTTTCCTATTAACTATAGATTAAATGAATATTTATCTGAATATAACAGAAATTTAAAAATTCCTGTTTTTTATGAAGATTTAAAAAGATTTTCAGGTTCAGTTTCAGTTTATAATAAAAATGATAAAGACACTCTTTGGGTTAGAGTNNGTTAGAGTCTTTTATTCAGAATTTGAGAGAAAAGAAATTGATTTGTCTTTAAAAAAAGTTTATAATTTATTGCATTCTGATGGTAATGAATCCAATATTACTTTTTTAAATATTGATGCGATTGATTATTGTACTTTTGGAAATTCTAAACCTTTTAGAATTAAAATTAGAAATACATTAAATGATAATTTTACATATTTCTATGTGAAAAAAGCTGATGCGTCTCGAGTTTATGGTTTGGAACTTGAGAACTTACTTTCTCCTTACAATTTAAACTTTCTTATTAATAATAACACTTTAATTGAAGAACATGTTGCAGGAATACCAGGAGATGAATTTTTTGAAGAACATCTTATTAAATGCACTAATTCTGAAAAGTCACAAATTGCAAAAGAATTTGTAAAATTTAATGAAAGATGCATGATTAGATTATTGGGTGATATGCGTTCATATAATTATGTTATAATACCAACTCACGATTTTGATCAAGTTATTTATAAAATTCGAGCGATTGATTTTGATCAACAATGTTATGAAGGTAATTTAAAAGTATATAGGCCTCAATTTTTTAAAGAAAATAAGTTTATCATGAATATTGTTAAAGAAAGACTAGATTCAAATTCTTTAGATCAATATAAAACTGAGGAAAGATCTATTATTGCTAAACGTATTTTAAGTTCTGAAAGTAGAACAAAAAAAATAATTGAATGTATGAGTCAAGATAAAATTTCAACTGAAGAAAACATATTATTATTATCAAAACAAGTTTTTAAGCTCACAAAGGATAAAAATTTTATTAATTCTAAAAATATGGGTGAAATTATTAGAGCTTCTTTCAATTATGTTTTGAGAAATTATGAAAATCATGAGATGCTAAGTATTAATTAGTAAAACTGGTAAGGATCCTCTTCTTCAAAATCATCCTCTAAATATTTATCACTCTTGTCTTCGACAAATAATTTTTCAGGTGCTTTTATTGGAGTATCTCCAATTGAAAAAATGGTTTGAGGATAATGACTGTAACTATTTTCGTCATTTGTCTCAACAACCTCAATAAAAAAAGTCCATAATTTTAAGAAATCATACACATAAATAAAGTTTTTTTGATCATTATTAATTATTGTGTTTAAAACATGTTCTTTCATTACCTTTTCATGACCAAAACTTTCAAATGTTAATTCTTCTCCTTGTTTCCATTCTGGGTCACTCAAATAAAAAGAAGCCATTTCATTTCCTTCAAAACTGAATGCATTAACAATCGCAAAATGTAAATCTTCAAAAGTATTTATAGATTTAATTTCTATATCTCTTATAACATCTATCTTGGTATCAAGAATTATTCTTAACCTGTAAATCATTTGTGTTTTTTATAAAAAATAAACTCCAGTAAAATTGATATCCAAATAAAATTGTTGCCAGAAATAAGTGTAATGGTTGGCTAAATATTGGAAAATCTCCGTAATACATTATAATTCCTAGAACTATTTCTAAAAATATTATCAAGCTTATTAATGAAATAGTTTTTAAATTATAAGACTTTTTAAATGCGTAATAAAATAGATAAGCATTTACAAAAAATACTAATAATGAAAATGTTCTATGAAAATAAAAATAAAAGTCTGGAGACTCTAGCCAAAGATCCTTATTTTTTGAGAGTTCGTATTGAATATCAATAAATTCTCTTACCTGTGTTCCTGTAATTACTTGAATTAAAGTTAATGTAATTGAAAATATTATTAAATATTTTATTTTTTTATCGGATCCAAAGTATTCTCTTTCTTTTAATGTGTAAATTAAATAAATAATTAAACCTACTATAACAAGTGCCATTAGCATATGAACAGTTATTTTATAGGGAGCTAAATTAGAGTCAACTACTAATTTTCCAAGCCATGCTTGAAAACCCATTCCTAAAACCACCAATAATGAAATTAACGTAATATTTTTATTTTCTTTCCAATATTTTAAGGACATTAATAACATTAAAATGGTAAATATACCTGCAACAGCACCTATTAATCTATTAATAAATTCAATCCAAGTATGAATAGGATCATAAGTCACATAATTGTGTTTTTCATATAAAATCCAATTATTAAGATTTATTTCATTACTTGATCTGAAATCTAATTTTGCAGTGTAAAGTTTTTTACTGTTCAAAATTATCATTTGATTTGACTTATAATCATGATTAGTTTTAAATATTAATTCACTTTCTTCAGATGGAGGGATGTAATAGCCAAAACATTTTGGCCAGTCCGGACATCCCATTCCACTTCCGGTCATTCTAACTAAAGATCCAGCTAAAATTACTAGGTAAACTAAAACTAGACTGATTTTAGATATTTTTATAAAATTATTCAATGGTAATGTTATTAAGTCCAAGAGATTTACCTTTTTCAATCATCAACAACTTTGCCGATTTTTTATTATTATCTATTTTACCATCTAAAATTGAATTTTTTATATGTTCTTTTATAATACCGATTTCTTTTGATGGTTTTATATTAAAATAATTCATAATTTCTTCACCACTTACAGGTGGTTGAAAATTTCTAATTGAATCTCTTTCTTCTACTATTTTTATTTTTTCTCTAACTAATTTAAAATTATTTAAATATTTTTTGAATCTCAATGGGTTTTTAGTTGTAATATCTGCTTCACAAAGTGTTAATAAATCATCAATGTCTTCATTACAATCATAAATTAATCTTCTAACAGCAGAATCAGTAATATTGTTGCTTGATAGAACTATGGGTCTAGAACTTAAATAAATAATTTTTTGCACATATTTTAATTTATTATTTAAAGGAAGATGTAATCTTTTAAATAATTTATAAACCATTTTAGACCCTTTGAGTTCATGACCATGAAAAGTCCAACCGGTTTTTTTTATAAATAGTTTAGTCGGAGCTTTTCCAATATCGTGAAGTAGTGCAGCCCATCTTAGCCAAAGATTTTCTGTTTTTAGACAAATATTATCTAAAACCTCTAATGTATGAAAGAAATTATCTTTATGCTTTTGCCCTTCAATTTCTTCAATTCCTTTGAGATTAGTAAGTTCAGGCAAGATTATCTTTAATAAACCTGTTGATTCTAATATTTTAAAACCAACAGATGGTTTTGAAGTCATTATAATTTTATTAATTTCTTCGGAAATTCTTTCAGGAGAAATAATTTTTATCCTTTCTTTTTCCGAAATTAAACCATTGAAAGAATTTATATCAATTTGAAAATTTAGTTGACTAGAAAATCGTGCAGCTCTTAGCATTCTTAAGGGATCATCAGAAAATGTTTGTCTTGGTTCTAAAGGAGTTTTTATGATTCTATTTTCTAAATCTGTAATTCCATCAAATTTATCAAGTAGATCCCCCCAATTTTTTTTGTTTAAACTTATTCCTAAAGTATTAATTGTGAAATCTCTTCTATTTAAATCATCATCTAATGTGCCAGGTTTAATTAACGGATTTCTGCTTGATTCATTATAGCTTTCTTGTCTTGTCCCTACAAATTCAATATCATAACCATCATATTTGAACATGGCTGTTCCAAAATTTTTGAAAATAGTTATTTTCGATTTAATTTTTAACTTTTTAGCCGTTTTCTTAGCGATATTAATTCCACTTCCTACAACAAGAATATCAATATCTTTAGCTGATGTTTTTCCAATTATTAAATCTCTTACAAATCCTCCAATTGCATAACATTCTATCTTTGTTTCATCACAACAATTTGAAATTGCATGAAAAATTTCACTTTCAATATTTTTTTTAAAATTTCTTTTAAACATTCTAAGACCTTAATGTTATAAACGAATCTCCATCAATTTTAATAATTTGAGAAGGTTTTTTTAGTTTTCTGTTCCTTTTTAAATTTACAGAATAATCAATTTGATTCAAAATCTCAGTTTTAATTTGATTAAAACATTCAGGGAACTTATCTCCTGAAATATTGACTGATGTTGAGGTAATAGGTTTGTTAAATACACTAATTAATTTCTGACAAAATTCATCTTTAGGAATTCTAACGGCTAATGATTTATTATATAAACTAAACTCTTTAATCTTATTATAAATTATAGTTGTAGGTTTTTTTTGGAGATGTAAATAATCTTTAATTTCATCTGTAATATTTACATATTTGTTTAACATTTGATAATTATTCATAAGACAAATTAAAGGAAATTTTAAATCTCTCTTTTTTATTTTAAAAATTCTTTTGATTGCTTTAGAATTAGTCGCGTCACACCCTATAGCCCAAATTGTATCGGAGGGATAAATAATTATTCCACCACTTTTTAAACATTCAACAGTTTTTGAAATCTCAGAATTCATTTTAATTACGCGGAAACATTATAATCTCTTAAAGCATCATTAAGAGATGTTTTTTTATTAGTACTTTCTTTTCTTTTACCAATTATTAATGCGCATGGTACTTGAAAATCTCCAGCTTTAAATCTTTTAGTGTAAGAACCTGGAATTACAACTGATCTTGGAGGAACTTCCCCCTTTGTTTCTACTGGTTTTTCACCTGTAACATCAATAATTTTAGTTGATCCAGTTAATACAACGTTGGCTCCCAAAACTGCTTCTTTACCGACCTTAACTCCCTCTACAACAATACATCTAGATCCAATGAAGGCATTATCTTCAATAATCACAGGTGCGGCTTGCAATGGTTCTAAAACCCCACCAATTCCAACACCTCCACTTAAGTGAACATTTTTACCAATTTGAGCACAACTTCCAACTGTTGCCCAAGTATCTACCATGGTTCCACTATCAACATAAGCACCTATGTTAACATAGCTTGGCATCAAAATAACTCCCTTATTAATGAAAGCTCCATGTCTTGCTACGGCATGTGGAACTACTCTAATTCCTTTTTCTTTGTAATTTTTTTTAAGGGGTATTTTATCATGGAATTCTAATGGTCCCATCTCAATTGTTTTCATTTCTTGAATTGGAAAATATAAAACTACAGCTTTTTTAACCCACTCATTTACCTTCCATCCGCTATTGGTAGGTTCAGCTACTCTAATTAATCCATTATCTAAATCCTCAATTACAGAACGTATTGTGTTTTTAGTTTTTTCTTCATTTAAAAGAGATCTATTTTCCCAGGCAGATTCAATAATATTTTTCACAGTTTTTTTTTCAAATATACGTTGATAATAATAAATAGATTAAAGAATTTTAACCTTAATAATTAATGATTTAACTTTGAAAAATGTCAAAAATAGTAGCTTTAGATTTTGGAACAAAAAGAATAGGCGTAGCTATGACTGACGATTTAAATATAATTGCATCAGGTTTAGACACTGTTTCAAATGAAAATATTTTATCTTTTTTAAAGGACTTAACACTAAAAAATAAAATTGATACTATAGTTATAGGAAAACCTTTGCAAAAAAATAATCAACCTTCCGATGTTGAAGCCGAAATATTAAAATTTATTAATATATTAAAAATCAATTTCCCTTTGATTAAATTAGATAGATATGATGAACGTTTTACATCTGTTATTGCTAAAAAAGTAATTTTAGATAGCGGCATTAATAAAACTAAAAGAAGAAATAAATCATTGGTTGACAAAATTAGCGCTACTATTATACTTCAGTCTTATTTAGAAAATATTTAATATGATTTTACCAATTATTGCTTACGGAAACCCTATTTTAAGAAAAAAATGTGAAAACATCTCACGTAATTACAATAAATTAAATGATTTAATTTCTAATATGTGGGATACGATGTATGCGTCAAGTGGTGTGGGTTTAGCTGCACCACAAATAGGTCTTTCAATAAGAATATTTATTGTAGACGCCTCTCCTTTTTCAGAAGATGAAAAACTCGATAAAGATGAAAGGTTAAAGCTTTCGACTTTTAAAAAAGTTTTTATTAATCCAGAGTTAATTACAACAACAAATAAGTTAAACACATTTAATGAAGGATGTTTAAGTATCCCTGATGTTAGGGAAGATGTTATTAGAGAAAATGAAATAATAATTAAATATTATGATGAAAACTTTAATAAACATGAGTTAGAATTGAATGGATTAAGGGCAAGAGTAGTTCAACATGAATTTGATCATATTGAAGGTATTTTGTTTACTGATAAGTTGAGTACTTTTAAGAAAAAACTCATAAAAGGTAAATTAAATAATATTTCAAAAGGTAATATTAAATCTGATTATTTAATGTCATTTTATAAAAGATGAAAAAATTTAAAAATTCACATTCAATTAATGGACTTTTAAAGATAATGGATGAATTAAGAGTTAAATGTCCTTGGGATAAAGAACAGACGATAAATTCTTTAAAAACTTTAACAATTGAAGAAACATTTGAACTAGTTGATGCTATTAATAACGGCGATTATGATGAAATTAAAAATGAATTAGGTGATTTACTTCTTCACATTATATTTTACTCAAAAATTGCTGAAGAAAAACAAATTTTTGATTTTAATGATGTAGTTGAATCTATTTCTAAAAAGTTGATATATAGACATCCTCATGTTTATGAAAATAAAGAACAAATTTCTAAAGAAGATGTAAAAAAAAACTGGGAAAAACTAAAGCTTAATGAAGGACGTGATAGTGTTCTTTCAGGAGTTCCAAAAACATTACCATCTTTAATTAAAGCTTTAAGAATTCAGGATAAGGTTTCTAATGCAGGTTTTAAATGGGACTCATTAGTTAATTGCAAAAATAAAGTCATTGAAGAGTTTAATGAATTAAATTTAGAGTTAGAGGGATCTGATCCAAAGAAACTTGAAGAAGAATTTGGAGATTTTCTATTTTCTATAATTAATTATGGCAGATATTTAGGGATAAACTCAGAAAATGCTCTAGAAAAAACAAATAGAAAATTTTCAAAAAGATTTAAAGAGATGGAAATAAAAATAAAGAATGAAAATCTTGAGTTAGGTAATCTTTCGTCATCTGAATTGTTAATCTTTTGGAATGGTCTTAAATAATTATTTAAGCAATTTTTTTTTTGTATTTATTATTTTTTCAATTTCTAGTTTTTGATTTTCAATTTTTAGATGAACTGATTTTAGGAGTTTATTCTCTTTAGATTTATCATTAAAAAATAATAGATTATTTTCTTGTTGAGTTAATTCTTTTTTTAGTTTATCTAATTTTAAATTTAACTTATAAACTTCAGAATTTTTTTGATCTTCACTCATAAATTTAGACTTCATCTCATTTAGTTTATTTTGAGAATCTTCTTCTTTAAGACCTTGTTTAATTAATTGAGTTTTAATTTTCTCAAAAAATATTTTTTCGTTTTCTGAACTAATTTTATTAACTGAGAAATATTCTTTAAAAATATTTTCCAACCCTACTAATTCTCCATTGAATTTTTCAAGATCTTGGATTAATTTATTTTGTTTTATTTCAGATTTTTTATTTTCTTTTGTTTTTATGTTTTTGTTTTGTGAAATTTTTTGAAAAAATATATCACAACTATTTTTAAAATTTTTCCAATTTTTTTCATTTGCCTTGTATGGAACAGGCTTGATTAATTTCCATTGTTTTTGAATTGAAATAACATTTTGTCTTTCTTTTTCTAAATCATCTTTTGAAGAAATTTTTATAATTTCATCAATCAATGTGTCTTGTTTTTTAAGATTTTCAGAATAAACTTTTTTAATTTTTTTAAAAAATATATTTTTCGTTGAGTAAAATTCTCTAATTACTTTTTTATAATTATTCCAAAATGTTTTTTTTAATTTTCTAGGAATTGGACCTGTGTGTTCAATATTTTTTTTAATTGAATCAAAAATTTTAATTTTTTCTTGCCAATCTTTTATTGATTTAGACTCTGTTTGATGTAAACTTTCAATTTCTTTTATTAAACTTTCTTTTGTATTAAAATTTGTACTTAATATAGCGTCTTTATTTATTTCAAATTCTTTTCTTTTTTTAAATAATTTTTCTTCAATGCTTTTTATTTCTTTTTCTAATTTTTCTTTATTTTCTTTTTTTACTGGACCTAATTCGAATTTCCATCTTTTTTTAAGCCTTTCAAAATCTCTGGAAGCTTTATATTGATCATTATTATTAATTAATTTTTTTGCGTTAAAAATAATTTTTTCTTTTTCTTTTAAATTATGTTCCAAATCAATTTCTTTGAATTTTCTATTTAAATGTAAATAATCATAGAAATTTTTTATGTGGTGTTGAAAATTGTTCCAAAGTATTAAATTTTGTGATCTTGGCACATTTCCAATTTTAAACCAAGAATTTTGTAATTTTTTAAACTCTTTATATTTGTCATTTATTGATCCATCAATAATCAACAGTTCTTTCAATTTTTCAATTAAAAGTTTTTTTTCTGTCAAATTATCATCCAAATTTTTTTGATTTGTTTTCAAAGAATTCAATTTTTTTTTATTTAAGGTACCTTTTTTTATTTAACTATTCCAAATCTTCCAGCTTTCATTAGCTTGATTTTCTAACATTTTTTTTCCATTAATAATTGTTGCTCCCTTTTTTTCACTTTCGTTTAAAAATTTTGTTTTAATAGGATTATAAATTAAATCATAGCATAAGTGATTCGTTGTTATAAACTCATAAGGTATTTTAGGATATTCTTTGATTTTAGGAAAAGTTCCTAAAGGCGTGCAATTAATTATGATAGTGTTTTCTTTAATTATTTTTTCATTTAAATCTTCATATAGAATTAAACCTTTTGTTTTTTTTCTTGAAACTATAGTTGATTTTATTCCCATTGAGTTCAGACCATATATAACTGCTTTTGAAGCTCCTCCCGTTCCTAAAACTAGAGCTTTTTTTTGATTAGATATTAAGTCTTTTATTGAACTTATAAATCCCAAATAATCAGTATTGTAACCTTTAATTATTTTTTTATCGTTAATTTTTAATGTGTTAATTGCTCCAATTTTTTTTGCAATTGGATCAATTTCATGTAAAAAATCTATTATTACTTTTTTATAAGGAATTGTCACATTAAATCCTTTTATTGAATCATCTTTTATTATAGAAACTAATTCCTTTATAGAATTTAAATCATAATTTTCATAAGAGTAACCTTTTATGTTTTCATTTTTAAACTTATCGTTAAAAAATTTTTTTGAAAATGAATAATTAATATTCTTTCCTATTAATCCGTATTTTGTTTTTTTTTCTAACATACATGTTTATACTTAATACCGTTATTAATCCAATACAAATCCATATTATAGATATGACATTTGTTATTTCTGTCAATTTTGGAAGCGATATACCTAAATTATGATTTAATAATGATTTTTCAACAACATGGTTCCATGGCCATAATATTATTAACGATCCAAATACAAAACCAATTATAAATTCATTTACTGTTTCTTCATATTTTTTTATTAGATAACTCAGAAAATTAGAGAGTAAAATTAGTCCTGAAATAGACCCTAAAGTAAATACTAAAACAATTTTTAAAAGTTCAAAATCGTGTGAAAGATTAGATTCAACACCCAAAGAAATAAGTATTGAATTATACAGCGAATTTACTGAGTCAATTAATAAAAGTTTATAGTTGCCTAATAATATTAGTAAAAATGAACCAGAAAGTCCAGGTATAATCATGCCGCTTACACTTATAAACCCACAAAAGAAAATAAACAGTGTATTTTTATTTTCTTCAATTGGATCAGAAAAGCTAATTAATAATCCTAAAATAAGTCCTGAAATTATTGTGATAAAAGAATTAAAATTCCAAATTTTTAAATTTTGAATTAAAATAAAATTTGATGCTAATATCATTCCAAAAAAAGCTGACCAAACAAATAGCTCATAACTATTAAATAAAAGATCTAATAATTTTGAAGTGGTAAAATAACTAATCACAATTCCGGATAGAATAATAAATAAAAACAATCCATTATAGTTTTTATTTATTTTAGAAATTTTTAATCTAAAGATTAATGGAATTATTTTGAAATTGATTTTTTTTAAGGAGTTTATCATTTCTATGTAAAACCCTGTTAAAAGTGCAACTAGACCCCCAGAAACACCAGGTAACTTATTTACAGTACCCATTAAGATGCTTTTAATCAGTAGAATTATATAGAACGTATTATTCCTTTTTTTCATTTTTATTTGAAATAAATTCTAAAAGTAGAACTAATATGATTCCTATTATGAAAAATAATATCCCTTCATTAAATTCTGAATTATTAAAGTAATTTTCAGGAATATATAATTCATCTAAAAAAAAACTAGAATCATTATTTTTTTTCCAAGGCCATAATGTGGGTAGTGATCCAATCATAAAGCCAATTAGGCAAAAAAGTGTATTATTTTTATAATTTTTGTATGACCATGATAATAATTTAGAAAATAATTTGACACTCAATAGAGCCCCTAAAGCAAACGAAATGAAATTTAAAAAATAATCTGAATTTAATTTGCTAACTTCTTTTAGTGTTGTTAACATAGTTTCATAAGCACCCAATAAAACTAAAATATAAGCTCCTGATACACCTGGAAGAAGCATAGCAGTTATACTAACCATTCCACAAAAAAATAAATACAAAGAATTAACCTCAATCTTGCCAGAACTTAGTGTTTGAATGTAAAGAGCTATAAATATTCCAATAATTAAAAAATAAAGTTGAAATGGAATAAAGTATTTTGAATTTCTGAAATTTAATTTAGATGTAGTTTTGAACAAAAAAATGATACTTGAAGAAATTAATCCAAGAAACAAAGACCAAAGAGCTACAGGGTGATCCTTTAATAATATTAAGATAAAATGGCTTAGTATTACAATACTTAATAAAATTCCAAAGCCCAAAAAGAAAAGAAAATTTAAATTATAAGTTTTCCAAACTATTTTAATTTTTCCATTTTTTAATTCTTTTAAAATTTTAAAATCAAATTTATTTATAGTTTTTAGCAATTCTTCGTAAACTCCAGTAATTATAGCAATAGTCCCGCCAGAAACACCAGGAACTATATCAGCAATGCCCATACACATTCCTTTTATTAGAATAATAAAATTTGAAAAAAAAGTCTTTTTCATTGCAATGAAATTAAGATAATTTACTTAAAATTTAATTTACATTCATATTTTTAAAGACATTAAGTTGTGGAATAGTTGGAAAAATGTCTTTGAAATAATCATAAATTGCAGGATTATGAAAATAAGCTTCTTTTAAATTGAAATTAGCTTTAATTTTTTCATTAGAGTTGTTAAGAATTACATAACTAATATATTTTTTTTCACTTAATAATGAATTTGGAAGAGCATCTATTTTAATCAAAAATTCATTAGACAAAGATTCGTTAACAGGAATTTGAGTTAATGTTTTGGTTAAAAATATTAAAGTACTAAGATTTAAGTTTCCCAAAGATAAAATCTCTTTAAATGAAATTTCAACCTCTTCATTGTTATTTAAATCTAGATTTATTTTACAATATAATTCCCAGTACTTTATATTTTCTGAATCAATTTCAATTGCTTTAATCAAGTGATTTTTAGCTTCTATATAATCTTTTCGTTTATAATAATTTGTGGCTAACGACATCCAAGCACTATCGTGAACAGGGTCTTCAGTAACAGTCTTATTATAGTATGAAATTGCTAATTCGATATTGCCCAATTTATTGTGACAACAAGCTATTCGATACAAAGCAAAAGGATTTGGTTCGTCAATTTTAGTAACAATTTCGTATTGTTCTATTGCTTGATTTATTTTATTAAGTTTTTCAAGAACTTTACCCATCTCTAAATAAGCTCCTACAAAAGAATCATCTGAAATTATAGCAAAATCAAATGCAGTTAAAGCTTCTTTAAAAAGTTCTTTTTTTAAATATTGTTTACCAAGTTGATGCCATGCGACTTCGCAATAAGGGTTTTCTTCCAAAAAGTTATTTAAATAATTAATAGTGTCATCAGTGTTTCCTAGGGCATCAAAACAATAAAGTAAATTATTCAAAACAGCATAATCTAATTGATAATCTTTAATGTATTCCTTAAACTTTTCTTTTGCATTTTCAAAATTATCAATAAAAAGATATTCTTTTCCTGTCATTATCAATGCATCGCTGTAAAACTCACAATCTTTATCAATTTTTTTTAGAAGATTTATAGATTTAGAATGTTTTTTTCTTTTTGAAAGAATTCTAGATTTTTGAATTATTATTTCAGAATTATTTTTGTCGATTTCATACAAAGAATCGATTATTTTTTCTGCTTCTTCAATTTTATTTTCAAATATTAAAGCTTCAACTTTTAAAAGTAAAATGGATGTATTTTTTGGATATTGTTCAATTGCCATTTTTAAAGCCTTATTAGCCATTGAGCTGTTGCCAGATTCTAAGTAATAAATTATAATTGATTCAAATTCTTCAGTATCAAAAAATAAAAATTTATTACTTTTTATCATTGATTCAAATTTTATAATTGAATCAGAAAAAAAATCTTGAAAATTATCATTCATTTACATGTAAAGATATTATCAGATTTATTTTGTTTAAAGAAAAAAAATAATTCTTTTTAACAAATTAATGAACAGATATTTTTAATTCATCAAGTACTTGTATAATAATTTTACATCCTGCTTTTATCTCTGTATTACTAATGGTTAAAGGAGGTGTAATTCTGACAGCTTTAGTTTCAAATAGTAAATAAAATAGAATTAATCCCTTTTCTAAGCATTTAGAAACTAGCTTGTAAGATGAATTGTTTTCTTTTAAGATTATTGCCAGCATTAACCCTTTTCCTCTAATTTCGTCAATTAGTTCATGTTTTAAGTGTTTTCTAAATAATTTTTCTTTTTGATTTACTGAATCTATTATACCAGAATTTAAAGTTTCTTTAAGGTTTGCATAAGCTGCAGCAGAAATTACAGGATGACCTCCAAAAGTTGTAATATGTCCTAAAATTGGATTTTCTTTGAATAGACTCATGTTATCAAAACTTGATGACAAAGCTCCGATTGGAAACCCTCCACCTAAACCCTTTCCATAAACTAAAATATCCGGAATTATTCCATAATGTTCAAAAGCAAATAACTTTCCAGTTCTTCCAATTCCTGGTTGTATTTCATCAAGTATTAACAGAGCACCTACTTTTTCACACTGATTTTTTATTTTTTTTAAATAGTTTTTTGAAGGTGTTATAAAACCAGCTCCCCCTTGAATTGTTTCAAGAACTACTGCTGATGTTTTACTGTTAATTAGTAAAATATCACTTTCATTGTTAAACTCAATGAAATTAACATCTGGAAGAAGAGGTCTGTATGCTCTTTTTCTTTCTTCAAAGCCCATTATACTCATGGCCCCTTGAGTATTTCCATGATAGCTGTTTTTTGCAGCAATAAATTCACTTCTTCCTGTTACTCTCTTAGCTAATTTCATGGCAGCTTCCATGGCTTCTGTGCCTGAATTTGTTAAGTAAGTATTTGATAAAGAATTCGGTAGGTTATTGGAAATTAATTCACACAATTTTACTGTTGGTTCTTGAATAAATTCACCATAAACCATTACATGCCAGTATTTTTCAATTTGATCTAAAACAGCTTCTTTTATTTTATTATTTATGTGACCTAAGTTAGATGCTGAAACACCTGCAACAAAATCTAAATATTTCTTATTATTTGTATCAAATATATAAGACCCCTCTGCTTTTAAAACTTTCAGTCCAATAGGATTGTTAGTTGTTTGTGCTTGGTATTTTAAAAACTTATCTTTCAAATTAGTTATTAATTAGATTTTCTTTATTTAAAATCTTTTCATCTATTCTCCAATTAAAACCATTTAAAATCTTTTCATTTATCTCAAGTTCTTTTTCAGGATATACTTTTCCTTCAGGGTTAGTATAAAAGATTATTTCATCAATTTTATTATTATTAATGGTCATTAAAATTGAACTGCAAATTGCTTTATCGATTCCTATTAGTTCTTTAGTTTCTTCGTCATACAAATAATAAATCATTTCAGTATTTCTGTCTAATCTTATTTTTTCCAATTCATTATCTCTAAAATTTCCAAACAAATCAATTCCTTTCATTTGATTATAATTGTCAATTCCAAAACTATCTTTTTCAACAACAAAAGCATTGTTTAAAATTTTTAATGAATCAAGTTTGTTAGTTTTAGTATTTCTAATTATGTGTATTTCATCCCCAGACATTTGACTTTCTCCGTTCCAAATCACAGGATTCTTTTTTGAAATTTCTTTACTGGTTAATATTTGTTGTTCTCTTTTTGAAAGTTTGTTCCGTAATAGTTTAATTAATCCATTTTTTTGATTCATAATGAATTTATCTGATTTGCCACTCATATTATTTTTGAAAAACTTTACATCAAATCTACCTTTAATAATTCTGTTTTCATCTGGACCAACAGCAAATAGAGTATCAGCTTTAATAAATAAGGAATCTTTTTCTAAAAGTTTTATTGCATATGAATTTTTTGTAACCATAGCTGAGTCTAGTTTTTTAAAAATTTCTGCAAAATCTCCTTTAATAATGGTTTTATTTATTGTATCTATTATTGTTACATTATTTTTTCCCGATGCATATTTTTTTAAATCATCAAATATTAAACTGTCACCTGTTATAGTTCTATTATTATACTCTATTTTTGCTTTTGTATTAAAGAATCCATTTTTGCTTTTAGTGTTGTAAAATCCATTTTCGCTAAAAATTCTATAATCTTGACCTGTGATTACAGTTGGACCATAAAAAAATACTTTTTCGGTATCACTGTAATAATCTAGTTTAAATGATTTGATATCGCTATCGTCGTTATAAACGTTAACCCTTTTATTAAATTCATATTTAGAATTTGTTAAAAAATATTTTCCCTCAGTGCTTTTTATAGTATTTGTTGAATCTTTTATTATTCCTCCATTTTCAAAATATATCTCTTTCAAATCTCTGTCATGAAATAATATCTGAGTTTTTAATGTTGTATTATTGTTTTTAAAAATTACATTATTTTTTGCAATAATTTTTCTGCTATTTCCATCGTATTCTAATTTTTCACTAAAAAGTTCGATACTATCACCCTGTTTAACTACAACATTTCCTTTTGCTTTAAATGAATTGTTTTTTTTATAGAATAGTGCATAATTAGACCAAACATCCATTCCGTCATGTAAAAGATGAACTCTTACATTACTGTTTTTTTTTAAAATATTTGCTCCGGGAAGATCTAGTTCGTTTTTATCAAAAGAACCTGCTTCTATTATTTGAATAATCTTTTTTTCTTGAGATAAAAGAACATTAAATAGTAATATTAAAATTATTGATAATTTAAGTTTCAAATTTTTTTTAACGAATTATTGTTTGGGTTCTATCAGGACCCACTGAAATAATTGCAATAGGAACCTGTAATTCATTTTCTATGTAGGAAACAAAATCCATAAATGTTTTAGGAAATGAATTCTCTTTTTTTATTTTACTTATATCCTCATCCCAACCTTTGAATTCTGTATAAATTGGTTTTAATTTTTTTGAATCAACAGAAAACGGAAAATGATTAATTTTCTTTCCATTATAATCATAGGAAGTGCAAATTTTAATATTTTTAAATCCGGATAGTACGTCTCCTTTCATCATCATTAATTTGGTTACCCCATTCACTTTAACGGCATATTTCAATGCTACCAAATCCAACCATCCACATCTTCTTGGTCTTCCGGTTGTAGCACCAAATTCATTACCAACTTTACTCATTCTTTTAGCGTTTTCATCAAAAAGTTCAGTTGGAAAAGGACCACTTCCAACTCTTGTTGTATATGCCTTGAAAATACCAAATACATCTTTTATTTTATTGGGAGGAACTCCTAATCCTGTACATGCTCCAGCTGCAGTTGTGTTAGAAGAAGTAACAAATGGATAAGTTCCAAAATCAATATCAAGAAGCGAACCCTGAGCACCTTCGGCTAATATATTTTTATTATTATCTAGTTCATTAAAAATATAGTTTTCACTATCAATAAAAGGAATTGACTTTATATTTTCAATTGCATTAAAAAAATCTTCTTCAAGCTCAGCTAAATTATATTGTAAATCAACATTATAGCTTTTAATCATTGATTCATGTTTATTAGCTAATTTCCTGTACTTATTAAGAAATTCCGGAAGTTCAATATCTCCAATTCTAATACCATTTCTTCCAGTTTTGTCCATATAAGTAGGCCCAATTCCTTTTAGAGTTGAACCAATTTTGGATTTTCCCTTAGAAAGTTCAGATGCTGCATCAAGAAGTCTGTGCGTAGGCAAGATTAAATGTGCTTTTCTTGAAATACATAAGCTTTTTGAAAAATTAATATTAAAGGGCTTTAATTTTTCAATTTCTTTCTCAAAAATAACAGGATCGATAACTACACCATTACCAATTAAATTCATTGATTCCTGATGAAATATTCCTGAGGGAATAGTATGTAATACATGTTTGATTCCATCGAATTCGAGTGTGTGACCTGCATTAGGTCCTCCTTGAAATCGTGCTATAATATCATAGTTCTTTGTTAGTACATCAACTATTTTACCTTTGCCTTCGTCTCCCCATTGTAAGCCAAGTAATAAATCAACTTTCATATTTAATTTTTAATTTTTTTTCCATAAAAATATAAGGAGTGATTATTAATCTCAACTCCAAATATTTCTTCGATATTTTTTTTAATACTTTGAATTCTTGGATCACAAAACTCAATAACTTCTCCTGTGTCCGTCAAAATTATATGATCATGTTGATGATCAAAATAAGATTTTTCATATTGAGCTTGATTTGAACTAAATTGATGTTTTCTTACAAGCTTACATTCCAAAAGAAGTTCTATGGTATTATATAATGTAGCTCTGCTTACCCTGTAATTTTTATTTTTCATCATAACATAAAGAGACTCAATGTCAAAATGTTCTGAAGAATTGTAAATCTCACTAAGAATTGCGAAACGTTCCGGTGTTTTTCTATGACTTTTTAAATCTAAAAATTTAGTAAAAACTTCTTTTACTATTTTCTGATTCTTTTCATTATTCATAAAGTAAAATTAGGTTAAAAATTGATAATTCACTATTCTCTAATGACCTTTTCAATACCATTTATTTTTTTTAATCTTTTTATTAAATCATTTAAAATAATTTTTGTCCTAACTTTTAAGGTAATTTTTCCCCTAAAAATATTATCAACAGTGTCAAAACTCATTTTTTTAATATTAATATTCAATGTGTTTGATATTAGTTTAGTTATTTCATTTACAATTCCTAGATTATCAATTCCGGAAATCCTAATTGTTGAACTATAATCTAATAATGATGAATCTATCCACTTAGATTTTAAAATTCGATATGCAAATTTTGATTGAAGACCAACAGCGTTTGAGCATGTTTTTTTATGTATTTTTATTCCTTCGTTTATAGTTACAAATCCAAATATATCGTCACCGGGTATTGCATTACAACATTTTGCTAAGTTATATTCAAGTTTATCTTCTTCATTTCCAAAAACAACTAGATCAAAATTATTAGTAATTTCTTTGTCAGGTTGATTAAATTTATTTGGTTTTCTTGTTATTCTTTTTCTGAAAAAATTTATTATTCTATTATTGTAATTAGCAAATTTTTTTAGCTCATTATTTTCTACTTTTCCAATTCCTACTCTATAAAATAAATCTAAACTGGTTTTTAATTTCAAGAAATTACCTAAATCATTTATAGTTTTTTCATCAAACTTTATTTTTAATTGTTTTAGCTTTCTTCTCAATATTTCTTTTCCGTCTTCTGCTAATAACTTTTTTTCTTCTTTTAATGCTGTTCTAATTTTAGCTTTTGCTCTGGATGTTTTTACGTAATCTAGCCAGTTAGAAGATGGTTTAGTATTTTCTGATTTTATTATTTCAATTTGATCTCCACTGATTAAAACATGACTTAGTGGAACCATTTTACCATTTACTTTTACACCTCTTGTTTTTAATCCTAAACCTGTATGCACGCTAAAAGCAAAATCTAAAGCTGTTGAACCTTTGGCTAAAGATTTTAGTTCTCCAGCTGGTGTGAAAACAAATATTTCTGTCGAATATAAATTAAGCTTAAAATCTTCAACAAAATCTATTGCATTAGTATCAGTGTTTTCTAATACTTCTTGTAATCTATTAAGCCATTCTTCTAAACCAGTTTCAGATTTATTTCCTCCTTTATACATGTAATGTGCTGCAAATCCTTTTTCAGCTATTTCGTGCATTCTTTCTGATCTTATTTGTACTTCTACCCATTTTGATCCTGGCCCGACGACTGTAATATGTAGCGCCTCATACCCATTTGATCTAGGAGAAGTAATCCAGTCTCTCAATCTTAGAGGGTTAGGGGTATAATGATCAGTTATTATTGAATATATCTTCCAAGCTATAAACTTTTCATTTTCTCTGTCAGATTTATATATAATTCTAATTGCGAACTTGTCATAAATCTCTTCAAACGAAATATTTTTATTTACAATTTTATTTCTAATTGAGTGTATTGATTTAGGCCTTCCGTTTATTTTAAATTTTAAGTTTTCGGGTTTTAATTTTTCCGAAATTCTTCTTGAAAAATTTTTTATGTATTTGTCTTGGTCAACTTTTGTTTCTTCAATTTTATTTTTTAGTTCTTTAAATATTTCTGGTTCTGTATATTTTAAACCTAAATCCTCAAGTTCTGACTTAACATCGTAAAGACCAATTCTATGTGCTATTGGTGCGTAAATGTAAAGGGTTTCAGATGCAATTTTTATTTGTTTTCCTGCTGGCATTGAATCCAAGGTTTGCATATTATGTAATCTGTCAGCTATTTTAATTAATATTACTCTTACGTCATCATTTAATGTAAGTAGCATTTTTCTAAAATTTTCAGCTTGTAAAGAGACGTTTTCCTCTTTAGATAATTTTGAAATTTTAGTTAAACCAACAACAATTTTGCTTATTTTTTTTCCAAAAATCTTAGTTAATTTTTTTGCGTCATAATCGGTGTCTTCGATTACATCGTGTAGTAGGGCTGCGGCTATACATGTTGCATCTAAACCAATTTTTGATGCAACTATTTTAGCAACAGAAATAGGATGAAACACATAAGGTTCACCAGATTTTCGTCTTTGATTTTTATGAGCATCAACAGATGTGTTAAAAGCTAACCTAATAAGTTTTCTATCATCTTTTGATAATGATTGATAACTAATTTTAAGAAGTTCTTTGTATTCTTTAGCTATTTGATTGTTCTCTTTTATTGAATCTACTACCATCATTATTAAATTTAACTAAAAAAAAAACAACTATCGTAATTGATTTATTCTTTCTAACAGAGTAGGGTGAGAGTAATGCCACCAAACATATTTTGGATGTGGTGTTAAATTGCTTAAACTGTCTTTAGTTAATACTTTTAAGGCTTCGATTAAATACTTTCCATCAAAAGATTTATCAGCATATTCATCAGCTTCATACTCAAATTTTCTTGAAAAAAAGTTAAATATTAGTGATGATATTTCAGAAATGGGAGTGTAAAGTATTGAAAATGTAACTAAAGCTATGTGAAAACTATGATTTTCAATATTAAGAGCTTCTGAAAAAATTGGCATATAAATTAATAATGAAAGAATATAAAGCATTATGCCTGTTTGAATTATTGAGAATATTAAATTGAAAATAATGTGATTTTTTTTATAATGACCAATCTCATGAGCTATAACAGCCACAATTTGTTCCTTATTTAGTTTATTTATTAAAGTATCAAATAATGTAACTCTTTTTTGTTTTCCAAACCCAGAAAAATAAGCATTTGCTTTAGTTGATCTTTTTGAGCCATCAATTACAAAAATATTACTCAAATTAAATCCGACTTTTGTTGAATACTTTTTTATTTCACTTTTTAATTCTCCATCTTCAAGTTTTGTTTGTTTATTAAAAAGAGGAACAATTACCTGAGCATAAAGACCATTTATAAGTAAGGTTAGAACGGATATAAATATCCAAGCTACTATCCAAAATTTTTGTCCAGTAGATTCAAATTGAATAATTATAAAACTTATTATTCCGCCTCCAAATAAAATTGTTAAAAACCAAGATTTTAGTTTATCAATTATAAATGTTTTAATGGAAGTTTTGTTAAAGCCAAATCTTTCCTCAATAATAAAAGTATGATAAAGTGAAAAGGGGATACTAAGAATATCATTTCCAAAATAAATAATTCCAAAAAAACTTAAACTTATTACAAGTTCAGATTCAAATAGTGATCTACTGTAATTATCAATAATTAAAAATCCGTCCAAGTAAAAAAATAAAAGCAAAATTAGAAAACTATATATGCTCGAAATTCTACTGAACTTATATTGAATTTTTTTATATTCTTGAGATTTTAAGTACTTTTCTTTATCATATATGTCACTTAATATTTTTGGTATTTTTTTATTAAAATATGTGGAATTTAAATAATCTAAAATAGAATCTTTTATAAAATTAAGTACTATAATTGTAATAAGAACGTTGAATAATATTTCTGGGTTAATTATCATTTCTTTGTTTTAGTCCTTCAAATATAACTATTGCAGCACTTACTGATAAATTTAATGAATCCATTTTACCTTTCATTGGAATACTAATTAGTTCATCTGATTTTGACAGCCAAGGTTTAGATAATGATGATGATTCAGTTCCAACTACAATAGCGCAAGCTTCTCTATAATCAACGTTTAAATAGTTACGACTCTTTTTAACAAAAGTTGAATATATTTTTATATTATTATTTTTTAAATAATCTATAATTTCATCAGTTGAAGCAGTTGCTATTTGCATAGTAAAGATGCTTCCTAAACTTGCCCTAATTGTATTTGGATTATACAGTTCTGTTTTTGGATTAGCAATTATTAATCCATCTAATCCAGCTGCATCAGCTGTTCTTAAAAGAGCTCCAATATTGCCAGGTTTCTCTGGAGATTCTACAATTAAAATATATGGTTTTTTTGAAAGTGCAAAATTCTTTAATGAATTGTCTTTAGATTTAACTAAAGCTAATATACCTTCTCCCTTTTTTTTATAAATTAATTCTTGATAAAGATTTAGAGAAAAATCGTGAATTATAATATTTTTTAAATTGTTATGAATATAAGTCATGTTTTGCTCTGAAATTAATTTAGAACAAATAATTATTTCTATAAATTCAAAATCAAAATCTTTACAAAGACTAATATCTTTTTTGCTTTCGACAATAAATGAATTGCTGGCTTTTCTTTTATTGTTTTTAAACAAAAGTTTAGAAATGTTTTTGTAAACCGGATTACTTTTACTTGATATATATATCAAAATATATTTTAATTTTATTATTTAAAATTAATACAATAATTTATATCATTTATTGTTTAGGTTTGCAATATTGTAATAAATATTAACATAAA
>ENA-UZWZ01007195-UZWZ01007195.1-metagenome-genome-assembly--contig:-Day-4-25m-contig-7195_pt1 | contig 22969 bp, 18 predicted proteins | sample MGYA00260346_ERZ794906 | MGnify/ENA metagenome assembly ERZ794906 | reverse complement strand
CTAATAAAGAGCCCATGTATCTCTAATAAATGATGATAAATACTCCTACAAAAAGCGCCGACCGCAGTCCCACAAAGGAACTCATCGCCGCCGGTCCAAGACCAAAACTGTCTGACATCAGCACCTGTGGGACAGACTTGAGAAATTGCGTTGACTAAACAGGAAATGATACTTGAAATCAGGGTCAACGTTCACTGCTATGCCAGTTGGGCAAAAACCAAGGTATTAGAAGTTAGATGAAAACATATTTTTACTTCCCCGCAGGCCGTCAAATGTGGTTCGATTTGGCCAATGAGTTGGCGAAAGCGCGTATCGCGGAACCGTCTCTTTGGCTTGGCGATCCGGCGTTGGAAAAGCAGGCACAGGAGCGTTTTCCCAGTGCTGAAATAGTCAACTTCAAAAAATTCATAGTGACCCGCGGCGCCCCTGACGCGCAGTATACCGGTGCGCATCCCGACTTTTGGTTCTCGGACAATTTTTTTCGCATCAAGGAACGCGCGTTCAAGTTGATGGATCGTGCGGATCCAAACGAAAATTTTCGCAATGTCGATCGTGACGTGTTCTTCAACGAATTAGTCGTGTGGGGGCTAGAAAGGCTCACAACGCGAAAGCCGGACTTCTTATTGTATTCGGAATCTCCACACACGGCGTCTGCATATGTTTTATATGAATTGGCAAAATTCGTTGGGACGCCAGTTTATGTTTTCGCGAGTTGGTCCTTGATGCCCATCGTATCTCTGCGCAAAAACATTGACGGACCGTTTTCCGATAGTCCCGAAATAGCCCGGGATCCGGAGTTCCTGCATGAGTTTGATAACGTAGTCGCTAAATACATCGAAGGTTTTGCAAATCCGGAGAACTATTCGTTTGAACCTCGCTATATGAAAATTCAACAATTGCGAGACCCTGAGATGGGGCGCTCGCAACAACTGAAGCGGGTGCTGACAAAGGCCGTATACATGCTGAAGCTTCTATCGCGCAGCAAGCGCATAGCGCTTCGACGTCGCCGTGCGTTGGCTAGGGCACTGGCAAAAACAACGTCAAAACTAGTGCCTGAAAACTACGTCTACTTCCCGCTGCACTACGAGCCAGAGCGTACTACCAACCCCGACGGGGGCGTTTATCACGACCAGATACGTGCGATTGCACATTTACGCGCTGTTATCCCCCCAAGTATAAATATTGTGGTGAAGGAGCATCCTTCTGTGTTTAACCCGCGAATGTCGGGCCATCTTGGTCGTAGCCCAGCATTTTATGAGATGATTGGTAAGATCAAAGGCGTGCATATCGTTGGACTAGCCAATAGTACGCCAAACTTGATCCTTGGGTCACGCTTTGTAGCATCAATTACGGGAACCGTCGCCCTCGAGGCAGCACTCCTTGGCCGTCCTTCGTTAACATTTGGGAATGCTTGGTTTGAAGGCTGTCCTGGTATTCAGCGTTTTTCGCGGGAGCTAAACTTCGATGAATTTCTGAAATCTCGCCCCGTCCAACGAGAAACCATCCAGAACTGGATGCGTGCGGAGTATCTCAAGCGCGGAATGCCTGGCTGCGTTAACCCGAGCAATGAGCGGTATTATAAAAAATACTACAGAGACACTAAGCTACAATCGCTAGAACTTAACGCAGTAACGCAGGCAATTATTGATGAGTTGTAACTGAGATTGGCGACGGCCCAGATGGGCCCCTTCAAAAAGCGATATACTGATGTTTCAGAGATAAAATACCGTTTTCATCAGTGTATTTGAACGCCAGTTTCCCTGTCGATTGCGATCCATATTCTAGCGCGAACTCAATGAGTTCGGCGCTTTTGTGTTTTTCAAGATGTCTAACCGATGAGCGTGTGGACCATTTCGTAAAACGAGGTGACAATACTCTCTCAGTTATCTTAGTGTGACCAAAAGCAAATGCCTTTGGGGGGATAACTGTGCGATACTTCATCACTGTACTTTTCCTATTTTTGTCCGCTCAGACTTCCATCGCAGGCCGATTGGCAACCGAGCGCAGCCTAAGTGAAACCCAACACGGTTATTGGAAGTGTATTTCAACGGCGAAAAGCGGGTTTCGGAAACCGAAATACTAAATTTTGTCCCAAAAGAGTTCTATATCAAATATGGGATTTATCGAACTTTTGTAAGCCGCCACAACGGACCGATGCCGACCCAAATCGTGTATTTTGACGAAGTTCGAATGGGGTCCAAACAAAGTTCCGTGACTGTCAACATTGACCGACCTGTTGACTAGGTTCACAGGCCCGCGTTTCCCAAAAGCATGTAGGCGAAATCCAATCGTCGTCAATGCGTCGAAAACGACTCCGCCCATGTGCATACTGTGAGCACTCTAGTGATCGAAATTTGCAAGCCTTGACTACTGAACGTCAGCTTTCTTCGCCCGTTTAACCAACTGTGCAGCAACTTCTGTTATGACAAAAAATACGATGGCTAGGATCAACGCCCTCGTAATTCCGGGGTCGGATCCCTCTGTCACGATCGAAACGATACGCGTCACGATCAGCATCAAAAAGTAAAGTGGCGCCGGGATTAGGAACTCGAACACGCCTTTTACTGCGCCGATTCCAGTCAAGATACCCAAGGCCATCATGGGTGCGCCCATGGCGCGTATATTTGAGGCTCCAAAGGCGTCATTGGCTGTAATCGCAATTTGGCCGGATAGGGCATCCGGAGTGAATGTGTAGCGTAGTCCAATGTAGAGTAGGAATAGGGCGACGAGTCCTGCCAAGCCGCGTGCGATGAGTGATTTGTCCATTTTCGTATCCTCTTTCTTTGTTATCAAAAATTCAGCGCTAGGATTGCTAGCAAGTAGATAGTCGATAGCGTTGCCATGCCAAATCCAACGAGACGCGCGTATGGGATTCCGGAATAGTAAAGTGGGCCGTAAATTGCGCGACCTAGTACAAGAACCAAAGCCGCCGTTTCTGCGCCAGAGTGCTCAAGCCCGGACAGTGCTGCGGCTGCCAACACCGGCATTGTGTAGGTCATACTCTCGACTTGGTTTCCGTAGGCGTTTTTGATGCGTTGCGCCAACGCTGAGAATTCAGCTTTTGGCCTGTTGCTGGCCATTCCGAAGCCAAGGCCTTGGGTTGCATAGGTATATAGGACCTCAACGTTCAGCATCAAAACTGTGATGAGACCGAGAGAGAATAAGGCTGTTGTGAATTCCATTAGATCGTTCCTTGCTATTCGCAGAATGAATTGACTGCGATGAGGCAAGCATGTAACAGTATGTAACAATATGTAACAAACGTTACAATAACAGAATCGAGTGATAAAGTTTTTGTGAAGTTGTCAACAACGCCCAAACTTATTACTTGAACTTTAGAACCCATAGGAAAGACGCCAAGTGACGAACCCGACAGATACCGCATCACCCAGGGAACGATTGCTTTCGCAGTCGGCGCGGATCTTTGGAGAAAAGGGTTATGATGGCGCGTCTGTGCGCGAAATCTGCAAGGCCGCGGACACTTCTTCCAACATGATCCACCACTACTTTGGATCAAAGAAGGGTCTCTACAATGCCGTGATCGAGCAATTTTCGGAAAATGTTTTTGAAGTTCCAATGCGTGTCATTGCCTCGATTCCTGACACGCGCGAGGGGTTTAGCACTCGGTTGCAAATATTCTTCGAAGAGTCACTCGTTGCACTGATTGAGAACCGCCAATTTTACGAGTTGGCCAACCGAGAGCGCCTCGTGGTGCCATCATTTTATAACTACAACACGAGTATTGTGGCCTTTTTTGAAGCAGGCAAAGACGCGGGGTTTGTACGCCCTGAGTTGGACATCGAAATGTTGACGGGCGTTTTCTTAGACCGCCTAGGGCCCCAGTTGTTTTACGCAGCAAAAATTGCTGAGCTTCAAGGTGAAAACTTGTTGGACAACGGGCAGTATCGGAAGCGCTGGATGAGTGCGAATTTGGACTTTATCTTGAACGGTGTTCTGGTGCCAAGCTAAAGGCGCAGAGAAACGTTGGCTTTGCAGTTTCTGCACTTGCAGCATGCAAAAAGATAACATAGACGAAGCCCATCGGTAGCGCGGGATGGAGCAGCCCGGTAGCTCGTCAGGCTCATAACCTGAAGGTCGTAGGTTCAAATCCTACTCCCGCAACCAATGAATTGGCCGCCCTTCGGGGCGGTATTTTTATTTGACACCTATGGTTGCGTTGCTCGCTAAATTGAATCTCCTATGAGCGTTTCGCTGACTGAAATTCCGGATTGAGAGCGCTTCAAGCACGTTCGTAGACGTCCTCATACCGGACGATATCGTCCTCTCCTAGATAGGCGCCGGTCTGGACTTCGATCAGTTGTAGGGGAACTTTTCCTTTATTTTCAAGGCGGTGAATCTCACCCAAGGGAATGTAGACTGATTGGTTTTCGCCAATCAAATCTTGTGTCATTCCTATCGTAACCGTGGCCGTGCCCTCAACGACAACCCAATGCTCTGCCCTGTGAACGTGGCTTTGTAGGGATAACTTCCCGCCAGGCTTTACGACAATGGATTTAACTTGAAACCGTTTGCCCAGTGACAAGGTTTCATAGTGACCCCAAGGACGAGCGTGGCGGGCAAATTCGGTGGCTTGAGGAAGATTTTCAAGAGACATCTGTTCGACCATAACACTGACAGAGTCAGAAGCGTTTAGGTCGGCGATTAACACCGCATCCTTTGTCGCAATTGCTGCAATATTCTTTAGTCCGATACCGACAACTTCAACTCCTTCGGAACCTGAATATAAAAGCGAGTTTTCGCACGCGACTTCCCGTGCTGATCCATAAGTGCCGACGCCCGTTTCGGTGTGGCTCATATCAGCCCAAACATTCTCCCAATTGCTGAGATCCAGCCATCGGCTCTTGAGTATTGCAACCCAGCCATAGGACTTTTCAAGAACAGCATGATCGACTGAGATGCAGTCGGCTGATGCATAACTGGGCCCCAACCGGCAAAATCCCATGTCCGGTTTTGACTCTTGAACGGCCTTCGCAACAGGCGCCACAAGTGCGGGTGCTACGTCTACAAAGGCCTTGCGAATGCGCGAAACTGAGGCCATTAGAATGCCAGTATTCCAGAGATAGTCATCGTCGTTGGCCGAGCTAGCAGTCGCTGATCCTCTCGGTTTTCCAACAAAACTTTCAAATCGTTGGATATCGGCCTCCTCGTCGGCTTTGCATAGTATGTAACCGTAGTCTGTGTTTGCATTTGTTGGCGTTGCCCCAAGGATAACAATCTGGTCGTCACGCGCTTTTTCTGCGGCCAATGCAATAGTACTGGCAAATTCCAACTCATTATCCATTCGATGATCGGATGGGGTTATCAGCATCAAAGCATCAGGGTCTTTTTTAGCCAAAATCTCAGCAGCGGCGCAAATTGCAGGTCCCGTATTGCGCGCTATTGGCTCAATAATGATTTGCGGTGCAGCTATCCCTAATGCAGTAGCCTGTTCTTCAACAATAAATCGATATTCCTCATTCGTTAGAAACAGGGGCGTTGAGCATCCAGCATCTTCAAGCCGAACGATCGTTTCTTGAAGCAACGTACGATCAGATCCAAATGAGGCAAATTGCTTTGGCATCGATTTACGACTAACGGGCCAAAGGCTTTTGCCTTCGCCGCCACATAAGATAACCGGACGAATGGTTTGTGGGTTCATGATAGATCCTTCCCAGTGAAATTTTTGCGTGAGACAATGCGTACGCCAGCATAAAGGCTCAGCCCAGTAGCCAGAGCGCATTGGCAAACGCACTTTATCTGCAAAATAGTGATGAACGTCAGTGATGAAGCTTTGGTAAATGCCATCACGATTGCGATCTGGACGACAGCGACCAAGACTGTAATCCAAATACCATTTAAGTTTCCTATTGCGGCCAGAAAGATCGAGATCAGGAAACTGAACGTAAAGGCGACTGCCGCCGTCGCAGCAAGGCCTAAGCCACTGGAAGCTTCTGCGTAATCTGGCCCAACCAAAGTCCTAACCAAAACATCTGGGTAGAATTGAACCATGGTCAGGAAAATCAATGCAGTCGCACTAAAAAGGCCGAGAACCGGCACCAAGCTTGGGGCAAGTTTCTGCCCACCGTTAACGGCTTTCACCACGCTAGGTAACAAAATGGAAGCCAGAGCAAAGCACGCGAAGAATTGGATTCGTTGGAATAAAAGCAGGGCAGCGACCATCCCAGCATCATCTGCGGGTAGGAACGCTTTTGCGAGAAAAATGTCGCCGTCTAGCGCCAAAACCTGCGCCAAATAAATTACCCCAAAAGGAAGGGCGTTAAACCCCAGCTTCAATGAAAACCGCCTTATGTCAGACGGCGTTGTTTTGGCTTTGGGGAGCAATCCGTAAAGGGCCAGCCATCCGGCGCCGATGGACAACACGATGGCAAGTACGACCCCCGGTAACCCAAATCCAAGATGCCACGCAACTATTGCGAAAATGAGTCGAACGGCCATTTCAACGATGGCAGATCGGATGATGCCACCGACGAAAAGCTCGCCCAAAGCGACTCCTCGCAGGATTGAAAGAGATGCTGCGAACGGCAACGATACTAGCATCAGCATCAGAACTCGATCATTACAGAGGTCTGTTAAGAGATTAATATCACTTATGTAAATAGCGCCAATTATCAGGGGTAGCAGGAGAAAGCCGAATATCAACGCAGCTTTATTGAGTGATGCCAGCAGTCGTTTGATCCGTTGCCGACTGCTTGCAGGGGAACCCGCAACCAGTTGGCTGATCGCAGATTGGAATGCGCCCAGAACGCCCAACACTGCCAGTTTAAGCGTCAGAAGAACGGTTAGGTCACCGAACAGTTCGGGGCCCATCCACCGGCTGAAAATCAGATTGAAGGATAGGTTTCCAACATTCACCAAATTGGACGTGACAAAAATGGCCATGGCAGGTGCGGCCATGAACGTCAAAACTCGACCAAATATGGATGTGAATGGCGAATAGGCGTCGGAATTTGCCATGCCTATGTCGCAAACTTCCCAAGAAGTTTTGGATTCGTTGAAATTACTGATGCTGTCGGGGTCGCGGCGGTTTTCTTGCGCCTTAGGGTCAATCCAAGCCTGTTCTCTGCGATCAATCCAAGCATGCTTATTCCTGCTTTGAAGATTGCTTTTGAGGAAACTTTGGAACCTGCGACTTCCTCCCATTCAGCCAATGGCAGCTCAAAGAAGGCGTTAGGTTTGGCACCGATTTGTTTTGACATACGTGAAAACAGTTCAATATCAAAAAGCCACCCCGCAGTGAATTGGCTTCTGAGGCTGAGCTTGAGTGAGTGTGAATTGCGAAACAGCTTTGCACCACATTGGGTGTCTCCAACGCGAACTTGCAGAGCCTGATATGCAAGAGACGAGCAAATTTGCGAGACACAGCGGCGGAAAAATGTCCTTTTAATGCGATGACCAAGAAGCATTCTACGTGAGCCAAAAATGACAGACACGTCATCAAATCTATTTGCGATCCGTAAGAAGTCTTCGATAGCGTCCAGTGGCGTTGCAAGGTCCGCGTCCCAGTAGCCGACGAAATTTGCACCGGTAGAGGTGGCGTGGAGCAGGCCCTGGCGAACGGCTTCGGCTTTGCCAGAGTTTTGATCGAGAGAGATGGCCGAGAATACTTTTGGCCGCTGTTCACACAAATTTGCCAGCCGCTCAGCTGTTTGGTCTGTGCTTCCATCGTTCACGAATAGAAAAGAGATTCCAGATGTTTGGTCGATAAAATCAAGAAATTCGTTTGCGGGGAGTCGATCTTCCTCGTTGAAACAGGGAATGACAACCACGGTTGGTGTTACGATTTCCGGATGCACTACACCGGCATTTGAAAAGTCACGTTTTTGGATTTGGATGGCCATGGCAGAACCTCTATATTGACTGCCTGTTATCTTGCACGCATGACTATTTGGTGTCTTAGTGGCGTATGAATATATCATTATATCAGAGGGTTATAAGTTATATTTTGGTGTATACGTCTTGTCGAAAGTCGTTGGTAGCTACTCTTTGGGATAGCACCCTTATCTTAGGTCGAGGCAGGCGTTTGGGACGAAAAAACACGTCGATTCTGTAAGCATCGAAACTGGCCGACGTGAAAGTCGATCACGTTTGAAAATGGCATTCCCATCATGGCAACTCGATTTGATTCGGAAAGGGTTTCGGCACGTTTTGGATCCAAAAGCATGTTCGACATTGCCAAAGCCATGTCATCGGGGTCGTTTGGAAGATAGTTCGCCCCAGCCAATCCTTCGTCACGGCAAACATCAACAAAATCGCCGATGTAAGGAAATACTGGAAGAGTGCCATAGCAGGCCGTTTGGTGAAGAACGCCCGAGCTACCTGTCGTGGCGCTATAGTCAAAAACGCTCATTTGAGCATTGCCGAAAAAATGAGGTATATCCTCTTCCGCGACATAACCTTTGAAGACAACGCCGCTGTCATTCGCGCGCGTAGTTTTTAGTCCCTGGAGATAGCCGGGCGTTCCGGGATGATCCGAGCCGCCGATTATCAGTTTGTAATCAGAAAATTGTGGGTCTGACCTAAGAATGTCAAAGGCGACCAACAGGGTTTCAAGACGTTTGTAGGTCCCGAATTTCCCCATTGTTACGATTTGCTTTGGCCGTTGTGCGATTGGCAGACGATCTTGGTGTTGGGTATCAAATGTCCCGTGTGGGACGAGGTGAACTTCACATTTTGGGTGACGCTCTAGCAAGTGATCAAGATAGCTTCGAAGAGTGACGGTCACGTAGCTTGCCGATAGCAATGCGCGCGTGATAGCGGCCCCTCCAACACTGACAAGTAATTGACGTAGCTTTTGCCCTTTAAGTTGGGTACTTTCTAAATCAATTCCTGAAACTAAATTATGGGCGATCACACCGCTGGGCATGCCAATATACCGAGCCAATGCGGGGGCCAAAAGTCCAAGCGCGGCGGGGGCTTCTCGGTCGCCAAAGCTGGCAGTTTGCAGGTTCCAGAGAACGCCGTCAGGCCGCTCGCGGCGGAGCGTTTTAAGGATCGACAGGCTGGCGGTTGAATCATTGAACCTCCATCTGCGAATAACCCGAATTTTTGGATCTAACGGTAACTCATCCATGGCACGCGATAGGCGGTCTGCAACAACGACAATCTCGGATACCTCATGGTTTTTAGCCAAACCGTTTGCTAGGTGCAGTCCGTATTCATTCAGGCTTTGTTGACCTGGCGGAAAGGCAGTTACCAAAGCAATTTTCATCGGCATAGACATTTATGATCTCCAGAAATAGCGACAGTTAAATGAACAATGCATTTCGGGATAGGTTAATCGAAATTGCCTGTTGTAGCCGTCGTTCAAAAGAAGATTTGAAATGTGCAATGGTAGATTACGAATATACGAAAGTTTAGTTTTCGCCGCTTGAAGAGAAAGCCTGGCGAACGACACGCGCAGCTGGTTTTTCAGAACCATCAACGCGATACAAACCAAAAGCGGTTTGAAGATTGCGCCGCCAAGGCGAAACTCCAAAGACCGAGGGGTCGACCTCATCAAAGTCATGAAGCGTCCAGACAAGCACGCCTGCGCTATTTTCAAGTTTTTTCAATTGGTCACGCAAAATTCTGGCTTGTCTGCCTTCGGATCCTGGAAGACCAAAGGCAAAACTGTAGGAGCTTGCTCCTATTTCGGAAACTACAACCGGCAACCCATTTGAAAGTGCGCGGGCACGACGCAATCCAGTTTCGGTGTCTTTGGGGGCGCCAAAGGCATGGTAACTAACGACATCAAGATCGTCGACAAGAGTGCCAGCATGCGCGGAAGAAGACCAACCGATGGAAATCGGAGTTTCTGGAGACAGTTCACGGGTCAGTGCGATCATCGTTCGCAGCCAAGCCAAAATCTCAGCTTTGTCGTGAGCAACAAAGTCCAGGTTTGCTTCGTTTTTGATATCGATAAATGCTATCTGATTGGAAGTGGCCAATACAGGTAATACACCTTCAAGATATTCCACGTCGATCGCCCAAGTTCCCGGTCCGAAACTTGGCTTTAGGTCGAACAACGTCGGAATGACCAGAAGTCGCTTTTTTCTTGCGATGTCGAGGAGTTGCGTGAGGTTGGCAATGTTTGTCCCAGCCGTAGTGGGGTCCAGAAAGTCTTGATAGGAAAGAAATATTCTGACCACGTTGCCGCCCAAATTTTTGACGTGATCCATGTCGCGAGAAATGATTTGGACATCAAAATCGCGCCAAAAATTTCGCCACGGTGTATCGGAAGGGTAGTAGTTTACGCCGTATAGGTTTGCGCGATTCCATCTTGGCTTTATTAGCCTTAGGGGCACCTCAGAACGACGCTCATAGGAAAAAACGCGCCAGCCACGTGTTTGCTGGATAAGGGTAACGACGCCGGTGTCGTGGGTAATCTGGTGGTGGATCAGATCTTGGTCCGATACCAAGTAGCGCGCGGTAACTGTTTGTAACTCCAACTGCAAAACCGTGCCATCCTTATGAAAAAACAAGGGTTGAGCACTTTGCTGCAAGACTGCGATACGCCCGCCATGCACGCTTGCATCGCTCACCGATTTCTGTGCCCTGTCAAGCGCAACCCCGATAAAGCTGTCAGTCAGAATATATTCGTTTCCAGTTGACTGAGCCGCAGCAAGTGCTTGCCAAGCAGCGGTCAAGACTTCCCCAGCACGTTTTTTGTCAGCAGTGGTCAGCTGTCGCGCCAGCATAGCCTCCGGTTTGATCCATTTTACGTTGCTTTCAGTTACACTTAGAGGGTCCAACGCATCCGAGATGTATTGATAGGTCATCTGTCTTTTAGACAGGGCTTCAAATGCGATCGCAGCCAACCAAAGCGGAAGGATAATGAAAGGGATGACAGCCGCAAGGTTTAGAGTGCGCCGGATCATTGGCCAAATCCGGAATTGGTTTCGTTCGAAGCACTGAGAGACTTTATGACAATCTGCTCGTTGCCCAAGGCTGTTGCTAAATCTACGATCATCGGCAGGTCGGTAGGTTCAATTGCCATCACGGTCTTAAAGTAGCCATCACGTAGCCATCCAGTTTGGGTGACCGAACGCCCTGAACCAGATCCAACGGTTAAACGCGCTTCGGCTCCGTCGTTCAACACATGACCAGAGGCGGTTAAAACTGGTCCGGCAACAATCTCAATCGCGCGAATACTTGGCATTGCGCGCGCCGATATATGGGTGGATTGAGCCAATGCCATGGGCGCGACATTCACTTGTATATGAGTGGACTTTTGGCCCCCAAAAGAGGCCTGCAATAATCCGCCGTCTGGGATGTCGCGCACCAAGAAATCAGCCGCAAGCGCGCTATTTTGCACATAGGGCGACATAAGCGAGAAACTTCCGTCGGAATGGGTAAGTACTAGCTGGGCACCAAAACCGCTTGGGGCAGAATTACCGAATTGATCTAAAAGCGGCTCGATTTTGAATTCGACAAATGTTTCAAGCTTTGCGTCTTGCGTTTGAGCAATAACCGCTGGTTTGACGCTGGCTATGTCAGCTGTAACGCGGTAGGTTGATCGTGTGCTTTGGATGTCGCCGTTTGAAATACCGACCTCAAAAGCTCCTGCGGTCACTCCAGGCGCAAAGTGAACTTCAGCGATGCCGTTTTGGATCGTTGACGTTTGGGTTGAGGAACCGATTTTGAATGCGAAGGCTTCACCGTTCATTGCCAAGTTTCCAAACTGGTCAAAAACGAGGGCAATTGCGTGGCCACGATCTTTTCCGGCAGTCAGACTTTTGGGCCCGACGAAAGGAAGGATCAGCGCCGAGTTCTGAATATTTGGGGACACGTCGGACCAATTTGACCGTTCATTTACAGTGTTGGTCTTGAAATAGATGCCAAATGCATCCGTAACGACTGCCTGAGCTGTTGCCCCATTTGTTGCAAAAAGCAGGCATATGACAACGAACACACGCATTTTCAGAACAACGGGTCAAACGTCATTGAAGAGACACTTAGGTGAATGGCGCTGTAGCCGTCGATGTTTGAAAGCGGGATGGTGGAAAACTTGGGCGACGCATTTATTGGTTTCGTGGCATTGCTGCCGTTAACAACAATGTTCTTGGGGGCAATGTCATCGAGGACACGAAGCGCATCGCGCTTGGGCCAGGTGAAGTGAAATGGTGCGCTTTGCCCCGGATAAATATTTGTCTCAACAAAGCCAGCTTCAACCCAAATAGGCTGCCCACCATCATCCATTACCAATGCGGTGATGCGGATAATTGTAGCTGTTTCAGTACCGGTATTTGCCGCAGTCCCATTGATCGAAACACCGCCATTGGTTTCAGTAACTCGAACGCCGTTGAGTGAAACACCTCGGTAGAGATCACGGCCGGCCACTAGTGCGCGCGCCTCAAGGCTAGCCCCGTCTGGGCGCGCATCTAGTTCTGGAGGGATATAAATCTCTGGATCGAACGATCCATTGCGCTCCTCATCCTCAAGTGAAAGGACGCCTTGGAATCCAATTCGAAATCCAGATGTTTCGGCGGGCAACAATCTTTGACCAGCAACCTCAGCGGCGGCTTGGCGCATTAGCGAGGTTCCTTCAGACAAAAGGTCAGAGAAGAGAGACACGCTTGCTGGGTCGGCATCGGTATTGGTGATGCTTCCGACTACATAAAACCTCTCTTGATATTCGATCAATCGCGCGGAATTGGCGGTGATCTGGGGGCGGTCCATTCGATCTCGGTGTAAATCTGTTTCGATGCGGGGCTGGCGGCGTCCAACGACGTTCCAAGATACCGTTTCCCGTCTTTGAAGCCGCACCGGGGTTTGCGTAGGACGCAGTGTGGTGGGGGCAATGAACCACCGTCCATCCCGTTTAACGGTGCGTATATGAACCGTTTGATCTCGATACCCTAGAGCGGTTAGCCAGTGAAGATCGACCTGCCAATCGATGATATTTTGGACTCTGTCGGTAATCGTCAAAGTTTGATCGTTTAGTTTTCCGTACGAGGCAACTAAGCCTCCACGCCAACGCCAATTGAACATCACCTCGTCGAAACGGGGTCGCGTTACCGGGTCAATCTTGTCGTATGCGGCTTGGAATTGGCGGAAGTCCAAGTTGTCAAAATAGCCTTCGACTACTTTTTCGGGGCCAAGCGGGTTGTTCAGCTTATTTAAGATGAACCCAGTCAAAACTGATGCAAAGGCTAGCGTTGTTAGACCTAGCAAAAACACCAATTTCCTGGTGCGTTTAATGTTTGTGAAGGCAGTTTTTCGCGCCACTAGGGGCCGGACATCCTTTGCCGAGTGCCCAAAATTTCGTCGTAGAACGCTTAGAAGAAAGATCACTCCAGCCAGCGATAATGCAGACGGTGGCAAAAGACCCCACATAACCATTTGGAAATGCGGGATGTCGCGACGCCTTTCAAATACGGGAAGCGGTGACACATCCCCCTTTTCCCAGACCGTTACACCGTTGATAAGCCGATTGAGCCGCGTCCACCCCGTGAAGTGCAGCAAAGGGTCATAAAACGCATCATTCGAGAACACGTATTTCAGGTGATAATTGTCAGCATTAACAAGAAACTGACGAAGAGACCCAAGCCCCGGAACGCCAAGATATTTGGCGTTTTCCAAGCGCTCAACGGAGAAGCGCGTCATATCTGGCAATCGTCTTGCCGAATGATAGTTTCCGTCAATGGAACGCGCGTCTGTCATCGCAGATAGATACGCAAACTGGTCGCCAAAACCTAATGTCAGATAGCGCCATTTGTTGTGTTCGTCTGACGCTAAAAATTGAGTGATCGGCGTTGGATCAATGAATTTTGGTTGAGTTGGTTGGATCGTGGGGAGGATAGCCGCAAAAACAGCGATAAGCGTCATGCTTAGAAACATGCCCCCAATGAGCAACCGTTGAACGCCATGCCCAAAGGCCGCCCGCACTACTTGACCGGATCGTCCAAACAGCAGGCCGTCGAACAAATGCCCTATGAACGGCAGGATCAAAATCGTCGCCCAAAATGTGAACCGATCCAGCGTAAGAATCTCAAATGCCCCGCCCAATATCGCGCGGCTAATTGGGGTTGTTCCCCCCGTGCCCAGTACGAAACACAGCATTACCGAAAGGCCCAAAGGCCACAATCTAGTCGTCGCAGTTTTTAGAACGACGTAAGGCAAAAACGCGAGGGCTAGACCCCAAGGCAGCAAGAAGAACACCAAGCCAAGGTCAAGCCGTTCAAGAAAGTTTTCGCGGCTACCGTGTGGGATTGGCACCTGAGTGATCGGGTCGTTGATCGACCATATCCAATAGGCCAGCACGGTGATAGCCATGGCGCCACCCATGCAGACTGCCAGCAAGATTCCGCGTCCCAACGGCTTTAGGAAACGTTGGACTTTGAAGCGGCGTGAATCGGTGGGATGCATCTCGGCCACTGCGCGCAATGCTTGTAGTCCGAGAGGTATGACAAACAGCACGCTTCCAAATATCGTTGTCACATGGTGTGCCGCGGTTGTGGCTGATGTAAATATGATCGCCACACCAAAGTCCCGCATGCTTCCGATGGTAATCCATCTGTAGACATAGGGCATGCCATTTAAAAATATGCCCAGCGAAAAAATAGTTGGCAACTGACCGAACAAGTGAATCGTTTCAGATATTGAGGAAGACAAGACTAGCGCTATAGCTGCCAACCCTGCAGGGCGTGGCGTGACCCACATCAGCGAAAATCGGAAAACGCCGACGGTTAGAAATAAAAGCCCTGAGAGCTGCACGACGATAAACGCTGCCCTTAGGGGCAGAAAATGCATGAGACCAGCAATCGCCATATGGGTGCCTGGCGGGTATGAGGTTGTGGCAAATCCGGTGTACCAACGCGGCTCCCAGTGGTCGAACCAACTGCGGTGATAGCTGTCTGCAAAGAACATGTGGATGTATGCGTCGTAGGTATTGCTATGCGTAAACGGTAGTAAACCGCCGTGAAACAGCAGCGCGCCTGCAAGTGCCACGAAAAGTAGCCGAGTGCCCATACTCTCTTCGGTCGCCCAATCGAGGGACGTTGGTGGCGCTATTGCAGAAATCACGGAAAGATCCCTTATTTGGCGGTTAGATCAGGTGCCGATCTTTGGCGATCAACGCTGCTTGTGTACGGTTCTTGGCTTCAAGCTTCCTACAGAGTGTTTTCACGTGCAGTTTGATTGTGACTTCTTGCAGGTCGAGGTCGATAGCAATTTCCTTGTTTGTTTTTCCTTCACACAAGCCACGCAATACTTCGGTTTCACGAACCGTTAAATTGGCGACGGCTTTGGTTTCTGCTTGCTGCATGAAGCCATATGGAACGTAAACTTCCCCAGCAGCCATAAAATGGATTGCGGAAATCATGGATTTTGCCCCAAGCGTTTTAGGCACAAAACCAGCCGCGCCAGCTTCAATAGCTTTTTGAGCAATATCCGATGTCGCATTGCCTGAGAGAATAGCAACCGGATTGCCGTCGTTGGCACCCTTGATTCTACTAAGGCCGCTGAGACCGTTCATGCCTGGCATCTGGTAATCAAGGAGCGCCAAATCAAATTCACCGGACTTGGCAATTGCTGCCATCGCTTCATCAACACTGGCGACTGTCACGACTTCAACCATGCCCTCAGACTGAAGAAACATCGCAATCGTTTCCCTTACCAAATCGTGATCGTCTGCCACCAAAATACGCATTGTAACCTTGCTTGCTTTTGCACCGATTTGGTTGGGTCTAAACCCAACGTGTTCAATACTGCCCTGAAACATATCCTAATACCACCTTTTGTATATTCAGAATTAACGACCCCCAACTTAATAGATTCAATTACTCTCAGTCATGAGGCCACTGGCATATCCAGTGCTAATAAAGTCCAGTGCGCCTATACTTCGGTATAGGATCTATCCACCTGCACTTATCAATACGGTATCACTCTGTGCGAGAAGGCAATACAGCCCTTAACGAAATTTTACTTTTGCACGTTAGAGATAGATATCTACTTGCGGTTGCGGATCAGAATGAACGTCCTAAGAAATACCCCTTTTCGGTTGCGATGGTTGGCAACGGCTACCCTGATTGTCGTTGGGTTGATCGCGATTGGTGTGATCGTTTGGGGTGCGACCTCGAACGCTCGCAAGGAAATCAACGAATTGGCGTTAACGAACGCCGACCAACGTGTCTGGCGGATTGTCGAAATCGAAGCAAATGTACACAGCGTGCAGCATTCCATTCTAAATATGGATCGAACGAACTCCGGTCACCTACATCAACTTCGAGAAGAATTTGATCAGTTGGTGCGAAGTTTAACCCATGTATGCACGGCAGAAGAATTCGCTGAAATCAAGGAAGCCTCTTTCGTAGCCTCCGCCCTTAAAAGCATCGAAACGCAAGTTATGGCGATGAAACCGCTATTAGCTACCACTGACGACGTACTTTTGTTGCAATCTCGAGAGTTGGTTGAAGCATCATTTGTTCTGGCAAATGCGGCAGAAAGCCTAAGCTTGGCCAGTCTTCCGGCCTTCCAACAAATTGCACAGGCACACAGGAATCAAGTTTCAGATGCCTTGCTTGATTTGGCCCTCATAATCGTTCTGTTGTTCTTGGTTCTCTTTGTCAGTCTTGCCGTCCTATTGCTGTCAGTTCGTTCTGGTGCGAGTCGAACTTCGGAAATTTCGGCAACGAAAAACAGATTGAATGCAATCGTAGGGACCTCGTTAGATAGTATAATAGTCGTTGATCAAAATGGTACGATCCTTGACTATAATGGCGCCGCAACGCGCATGTTTGGCTATGCGCGCGAAGAAGTGATCGGTCGCGATATGGCTGAGTTCATAATTCCCGAGCATCTTAGGAAAGCCCATACAGAAGGCATGAAAAGATACGCTTCGACACGCGATAAACGCGTGGTCGACCAAGGCTTGGTCCAGCTTGAGGCCATGCGCAAAGATCAGAGTGTTTTTCCCGTTGAGCTTTCGATTTCGTCTGCAGAAAACGAAGGCGGCGAAATCTTTGTTTCTTACATCCGAGATATATCCCAGCGTGTTGCCGACGAGAATGAGTTGGTGCAGGCGCGCGACAAAGCCTTGGCGAGCGAACAGGCAAAGGCTGATTTCATTGCGGTAATGAGCCACGAAATGCGAACGCCGTTGAATGGTCTACTGGGCAGTCTACAATTGGTGAGCGGCACAGAGTTAAACGAAAGGCAGGTCAAATTCGTCGAGGTGATGAAGACGTCAGGGCAAATGTTGCTAGAGCAGGTCAATAACGTTTTGGACATTTCCAGTGCCGATGCTGGTAAAGTTGAAAAGTTTGAACAGGCATTCGAGATATCTGAGCTCGTTAATGGGGTCGTCTCAAGTCTCAAACCAATGGCGGTTGATCGGGGAAATACCTTGTCGGTCAATCTGATGTTGCGTGATGATGAAAGAGTGAAAGGGGACAAGGCCCGCTTGACGCAAATCCTTGTGAATCTTGTTGGGAACGCCTTGAAATTTACCAAAGATGGAGGCGTTCAAATCGAGGTTGAGCGTCAGTCAGATTCTGAACCCGTTGAATTCCGCGTCATAGATAGTGGAATTGGGATTCCGGACGAAAAACAGGAAACAATATTCGAAGATTTTGTGACGTTAGACAGTTCGTTCACGCGTGCGGTTGAAGGCACCGGTTTGGGGCTAGGTATCGTGCGCAGACTGGTAAATATACTTGACGGAGAAATCGGATTGGAAAGCGAGACCGGTAAAGGGTCGGTTTTCTGGGTACGCGTACCTTTGCGTCCGGTGAAAGGGGTCGAAAAGCCGGAAGGTGTTGAAAAGGCGACAAATTTTGACCCAGTAGTTCAAGGCAAGTACTCTGTTTTGATTGTTGAGGACAACGAAATCAACTGCTTGATTGCAAGTGAAATGTTACAAGGCTTGGGCTGTAATGTGACTGAAGCCAAAGATGGTCACGAAGGTGTCCAATGCGCCATGGCTCAGCCGTTTGATCTTATATTTTGTGATATCAGTATGCCAAGAATGGACGGTATGGAGGCAACGCAACATATCCGCCTTGGGGCCGGACCGAATTCTAAGACGCCGATAATTGCTTTGACTGCGCACGCGCTACCGGAGGGTATTGCAAGATTTTGCGCAGCAGGGATGGACGAAGTTATCGTAAAGCCCCTTACAATAGAAAGCCTGCAAGATGTTCTTCAGGCACATTTGGCAACTAATCATTCCCTTGAATCTTCTTCCTTAGTTTCGGTGCTTGGGATCGATAAGGCAAAAGAGGTTCTAGCACAGGCAGATGCTGAAATTGGGGTTGGGCTGGACCGTCTTCAAACGATGGTTGTTGACGGAGCGGCATCAAAGGACATTCGTGAACTCACCCACAAACTGTCTGGTGTCGCCGCTGTCGTTGGATGGTCAAGTGTTCACCAATCTCTCTCGGATATTGAGAGCGGCGCTTACGATTTGTCGGCACCAGAATTGGAAAACATGATTAGAAATGCACGCAAAATTGCCAAAGGGTCTACCGCGAAAGGGTAGTTCCCTTGTACTTTTGGGTGAAATTTCTATCAATTTTTCAATAGTTTACCCGATTGCCCAAAAGGAATTGTAACCTAACTGCGCTACCAACACCTTGTAATATTGGAGGGCAGAGGTGTTTTTGGGGTTATCAGTTATTGTCGCGATGCTTGCCGTGTTCGTGTTTGCGCGAAAGGGGCGTGGAGTTTGGCTAAAAGGCACTGTATTTATGGCGCTTCTTTCGACTGGTATCATGACTGCGTTGGAAATCGGTTTAAGCCGGATTACCGAAGAAGGGATAAACGATGCTGTGTTTTATTACCTTAAAACCGGATTGGGTGGCCTTTAAGGTGCAGTGCAAAAAACAGAGTGCGCCCACATCCGTGTGCCTCTGGGAAATCGATTGAGAATGTTGCGCTTAAGTATGCAATCGACGCCGGCGTCAGAAATTTTGATACCGTTATAGCGCGCCGAATACCAGACGACCCGGATAGGCTCAAGGTGATATTTGTGCCGCAAATAAAGCACTTTCTCGACGATCTCAGCGGGCGTTTTATTGCCAGGGTTCTTCGGGATTGATTTGGCGTTCTACTAAACAGCTTCAACGTGCTTTTGATATGTTCTTCGTTGGCCATGAATGCTTCCACCAACCCAAATCAGGGAATTTATGGGAAGTGCCTCGGGAGGCCGTAAATATCTACAACATCGCAAACGACCAAAACACAATCTGCGCAAATATTCACGCTATTCGTTAAGGAATTAACCCCCTTAACTGAGACCACTGAGCTGGTCTAACACAATAGCAAAGATGGATTTGTTTAGTCGAAAGTCTTACGTCGATTTGGTCGTTGCTCCTCTCCTGAGGGCAATTGCGTGATATCCATAAAGAGCCACAAGCTATCCTAAAGAGTTAGCCTTGAGCCATCGCTCGTGTGCTAGCTGATGATTAGAGAAATTTTCTAAGGGCAGGTATGTTTGTCGGTTTTTTTCAGTTTCCAGCATTAGAGCTCATCCGTTTCGCAATCATTGGGGGTACGGCTACTTTCATCCATGCGCTTTGCGGTTATATTGCAGTTGATACCTTCGGGTTTAATGGATTGCCGGCCAACGCAATCGGTTTTGGTTGCGCGTGGTGGGTGTCATTCTTCGGTCATCACTTGTTCACGTTCAAGGGGCGCGCTGACCCGTACAAGGCTTTCTTCAAATTCGTCCTACACTCGCTCGCAATGTTTTTGGTGGCGTTGAGCGTTGCGGCAATTGTTTCACAAATCTTTAGTTTTATCACGGAGAATTTTGTGCCTGTAATTGGCGCGCTTATCGTGCCCCTAATTAGCTTCGTGTCTTCCAAATTTTTCGTGTTTCAGAAGGACACGTAGTGATTATATTGCATCAAATACGTTCTCATTTTGCGTCAATTATATTACAATTTTCGTTGATCGTGATTGCGTTTATTTCGTTTTTTGATCCCAACATACTGAATCCAGGAAATATCGGTTGGATTAGCGAGGGAGACCTTCGGCAGCATTATTTGGGTTGGACGGCGTTCCGACAGGCCGAGACATTAGGCGCCCCATGGGGCAACGCGCCGTTGCTGGCTTATCCCCACGGAACGCCGCTAGCAGCTACAGATTCAAATCCTTTAGTAAGCATACTGCTGTGGCCGATATCTGACTTTCTACCTGAGGACTTCCAGTTCATAGGCCTTTGGTATTTGTTGAGCATAACTCTCGGTTTTATGATCGCTCGTTCACTTTTGGGGCACGCTGGCTTTGATAAAGTCACCTCTTCTCTTGCTGGGGCGTTTCTTGCATTTCAGCCAATCCTGTTTTGGCGTTATGGGCACGATACGCTGACAGCACAGTGGCTGATTCTCGCCGCTATTCACGTCAGCTATGTAACACAAAGCTACCGATCGGCAGTCCTACAACACGCAACACTGCTTTTACTGTCGATAATGATCCACCCTTATCTTTTTATGATGCTAAATTTCGTGGTCGGATTCGACTTACTGATCCGAGCTAATCGGCAGCTTGGCCCAAGATTTGGTATCATAGAGCTGACCACACTATGCTTTATCGCAGCTCAGGCTACCGCCCTTTATGTTGGAGGTAAGCTTGGTGTTTTTTCGCTAGAAACACTGGCGCCAAATCAAATTGGTATTTATTCGACTGATCTGTTCAGCATCTTTAATCCGTTCGACTCAAGCCAATTTGTTCCGCAAATTCCGTCTGGAGACGGACAATACGAAGGATATGCATATCTCGGCATGGGTAGCTTTGTCGTCCTTGGATACGTCATATTTTTGAAGGCCAAGCGACTTTCTGAACCGATGCGCGTCACTCAGATTATCCCGCTAGTTCTCGCTGCGCTGGTGGCATTTATATTCGCACTGTCACCCATAGTTACCATCCTTGGCACGCCGGTTTTAGAGCTTGAATTGTCTGACACTAGCCTACTTCGGTCCATATTCGAGAAGCTTAGATCATCCGGTCGGTTTGTTTGGATTAGTGTCTATGTTGGCATTTTTTCATTATTGCTCGCGCTACCGCGCGCCCGCAGCACTAAAACTCAATTCATTCTGGCAGTTGCTTTGTTTGTCCAACTTATGGATCTAGCCCCCCTCCGCGCCCGCGCGCTGTTGGACACCAAACACAGAGACGTTCCAATGCACGAACTGATGCGAGAAGAGTGGGCCGAGAGAATTGAACGCGCCGCCTATATCTACTTGTCGCGTCCGTTGGGTCTCGAGTTCAGCCTGGAAGTCGGAGCGGCTGCTTTTCCGCTAAAAACCCCAGTTTCGTTCTTCTACACGGCGCAAGGATTGGGCATGGCCAGGCAACAAGCAGCGGAGGAGCAGCTGCGTTTACAAATGCTCAGTGGCAACTTCAAACAAAGCTCTCTGGTCCTGTTGGACGAAGAGTTTGAGTTGCCAATTGTGCACCGCAATGCCTCAGACATCGTCGTAACAAGGCACTACGATAATTTTCACGTAGTCGAAACCGAGGCCTACCTTGGCGACACTCCAATGTCTCAATCGAGCTTTGGCCTTACGGATGTATTGAAAATATGCTCTCATCGATGCACTGCGGTGCTAGTTTCGCAAGGGGAGGCATTCACATTCCTCTCCGCAGAAACCAAGCAATTCTTAAGCGGCAAAGGCAGCCAGATATTACAAGCCCGCAACGGCGACGGATTTGTTGCGATTTTGCGCGATGGGGTACTAGTTGATGAGATGTTGGCCCCCGACGAGGCGCTCATAAACGCTATGGTTGGCGAGCGGTCGTTCAGCCTGAAGGCAAATAGCGCCCTGAACACAGCATCTTCACTTTCGATTGAAGGCGTTGACCTTACGCGCAACCAAACCGGCATGAACGTGGCGATGGTGTGGGATAACGGCCGGCATTTGTCAGTTGTCTACGACACTGCCAAGTTCTCAGACAGTTTGTATCCCAGCAGCTTGTTTGAGGTAAAGGCGGCTATTGAGACTGAAGATGGGTCTTTGGAATTGGACCAGATGGGTAAAGTGGACCAAGGGGGCGAGTCCATTGATTTGGGAGCGACCTCACTGGTGAGTTCTGCGGAACCTTTCATCGGTCTACACCGCTATCTGTCTGAAGAATCCTCGTTGCTGGATATCCTGACCGACTGTCGCCAAGCTTGTACAATGGCAATCTCTGTCAAAGACGAAGGAGCGGCCAGCATGCCGCGAGCTGTTCGCCAGAAAGCCGCACAAATCGGCCTAGCGCTGTCTGAGCTGGAGTTTCGGGATGGCTATTCCGCTATTGTGGAGAACGGTATTGTCCTGGTCCAAGGGCGCTCATTCCAAGAGGTTGTTGACGTGACCGAAGTGGTCCAGGGCACCCGGATCCGCGTACGAAGCGCTGGCTTTGATGCTGGTAACCTTTCTTCGATTAGATTCGACAATGTCGAGCGCTCGATGGCGCGACGAGGTGTGAATATAGTAGTGCTTCTGGACGGTATAAAGGTAATCACCTATCACTTCGATACACATGGCTCGAAGTGATTGCGCGCTGCAATGTGAGCTTACCCTTTGAACTCGTCGCCCATCAACGCACAAAACATGCCCGGACACCTTCAAACGGGGGGGGTCAGTTGCTTGGCGCAGCCAGGGGACTTTGTGAATCTTAGCCATGTACTCAAAAAATTCATTACCAATGGCCATGAAGGCCTAAGTGCGGTTCTAGCCAATATTCATTAAACCACTATCAGAAATCGTAACAGACCGCCCAGCTCAAAGAAGTGTATTAATTCAGCCTTCCATGGATCCAAAGAGACGCCGATTGAAGATTGGCCAGTTGGTTTGCATTCACGACTGGAGTGAAAGCAAGCAAGCCCGATTTGAAACTGTGCAGGGCGCCATGACCCGGGCAGAATTCATGCGAGGCCTGTTAGAGACCTCCGGCCGCCCCCGTAATTGCGATCTTGACGGATTGGCGGGTTGGATGCGCGCCAATCCAGACAAGCGCATTGTGACAGACATCAAAACGGGTG